>Ga0210033_1000219_pt1 | contig 52525 bp, 43 predicted proteins | sample CryGeymeta201501_FD_185465 | JGI IMG/M metagenome (GOLD analysis project Ga0210033, IMG submission 185465) | Groundwater microbial communities from Crystal Geyser aquifers in Utah, USA - Crystal Geyser metaG 2015-01 (SPAdes) (version 2) | ecosystem: Environmental > Aquatic > Deep subsurface >... | reverse complement strand
CAAGTTGAGCTGCTCAGCCAGGCGTCGGCCCTGACTCACGCCCGGCGATCTGGCCATGCCCGCGTTCACGGGCCACGGAGACTGATTGCTGCTCATGCGTTCAGATAACGAAACGACGGACAAGGCCCGCGATACAAACGCATCCACCACGAACGGGCGAGCGCGATACGATTGCAACCATCACGAATGGATGAGCGCGACACGACCGCATCCACGACGAACGGATGAGCGCGACACGACCGCATCCACGACGAACGGATGAGCGCGATACGATCGCATCCACCACGAACGGGGATATCCTTCAATACGGCGTCCGTTGAGAAGTGAGCTTCGTCTGGCGTTTGCTCCCACGTTGCCCTACAACCTCTAGAGCGCCGTGAGCACCCGTCTACCCCGCGACGCAGGGCCCTCCCCGAGCGATTACATTTCGCGAATCTGGGGTGTCTCGAGCCCGCGACGCAGGGCCCTCCCCGAGTTGACGCTCAGGGAGCTCCCTGCACTGCGGGCTCGAGACACCCCAGACTCGCTGTCGCTCAGGGAGCTTCCTGCGCTGCAGGGGTAGACGAGTGCTCAGGCTGGTCAAGAGGGTCTTGCACAGGGTGGGGTGTGAAGGGGCGTCGGCGCCGGGCTGGCGCGTGTGGATGGGTGAAGGTGGACGATGGGCTTTCTGGACTGGTTGTTTGCGGGGCGTCGGCGCGAGGCGGGGGTGAGGCTGTCGTTGGACGACCTGATGGGGGTCGTGCCGATGTGGGCGTCGCGGTTCCGGGAGCAGGCGGTGGGGCGGGCGTTGCTGCGGGCGCGGGTGGCGGACGGGTGTCGTGCGCTGGGGAAGGCGCCGCTGGACGCGGTGGTGTGGGAGGGGCTGGTCGTCAGCTACGACGCTGAGGCGCTCAAGCGGATGTGGATCGCCAACGAGCTGGCGCGGGACGAGGCGGTGGCGGGGCATGTGGCGGCGCTGTTTCCGGGGGAGGACAGTCGGGGGTTCGTGGCCGGGGCGCTGTGCGGGACGGTGGAGGCGACGGGGCCGGTGACGATGGAGCTGTTGGTGGAGAGCCCGCTGCGGATCGAGGAGTTCGTGCGGCACTTCATCGCGCGGCTGGGGGCGGGGGTGGAGGAGGAGACGCTGGAGGCGTCGCAGGCACGGCTGGAGCGGCTCGACTACCGGAACCTGTTGCAGGAGGCGGAGCGGGCGCGGGAGTCGGCGGAGGAGCGGATGGAGTATCTGCGCAAGCTCCAGGAGGAGCTGCAGGCGCGTCAGGTGCCTCGTGGCAAGTGGTGAGGGCGGGCGGACGGGATGCTGGAGACGCCGACAGAGCATGACGCGCGGCCCGGCCGGGACGGCGGAGGGGCGCCGCAGGTCTATGGGGCGGTGGAGCGTCGTGAGGACTCGTTGCGGCGGTACTCGTGGCATACGGGCGGGGCGTTGCGGCCGTTGGGGCCGGAGGAGGTGTGCCCGGTGCTGTTTCGGGATCTGGGGCCGGCGGCGACGGGGCGGTTCTTGAGGGGGGAGCTGGGGCGGCTGGCCGGGCCGTACAGCCCGATCATCTACACACGGACGGCGGGGTGGGTGGAGCCGTACGTGGACCATGGGGCGATCGGGCGGCTGATGTTCTTGCGGCCGCTGACGCTGGGGGTGTGGCACGCGGGGGTGGAGCACGTGTACGTGGCGCGGGCGCAGCGGACGGTGGAGGCCGAGACGGTGGTGTATGTGCCGGGGCACGTGGGGCTGGGCGAGGCCGCGGCGCAGGGGGCGGAGCTGGCCGGGCGGGGGGCGTGGCGGGAGGCGTTGGGGGGGCGAGGTTTTGACGCGATGGTGGAGGACGCGCAGGAGCGGATCGAGGCGCTGGAGGCGGAGCTGGTTGAGGCCGAGCGCCTCGGGGAGCCGCTGAGGTATTGCCTGCAGCTGCCGGAGGCGGGGGTGAGGGAGGCGGCGCGGGCGCTGATGGAGCGGGTGGGGCTGACGGAGCATGACCTGTGCGCGGCGTGGCACCACCTGGAGGCGGGGCGCCGGCGGTGGATCCTGGAGGCGTTGGGGGAGGTGGAGGAAGGGGTGGGGGCGTTGACGGCGCGGGTGCCGGAGGGGCTTCGGCGGCGCTATCAGGTGGGGGTGCGATGACGGTCGGGGTCACAGCGGAGCCGGCGGGGTGGGAGGGGCTGCGTTTCTTGACGGCCTCGGTGCTGCCTCTGAGGCGGGCGTGTAACCTGCGGTGTTTGTTCTGTTTTTCGGCGTCGTCGGTGAGCTGGGAGGCGCGGGAGCAGGAGGACCTGCGGGACTACGATCTGGAGGCGTACTTCGGGGACGCGTGGGCGCGGGGGGCGCGGCGGCTGGTGATTACGGGGGGTGGGGAGCCGTTGCTGCGGCCGGAGGTGGTGCTGGAGGTGATCCGTCGGGGGCGGGGGACGTTCGAGGAGGTGGCGTGCTTCACGAACGGGACGTTCTTGACGCGGGAGCTGGCCGAGGCGCTGGCCGAGGCGGGGCTGTCGCACCTGTGCTGGTCGCGGCACGCGGTGGACGACGGCGCCAACCGGCGGTTGATGGGGGAGGGGGCGCCGGGGCTCGCGGCCTTCATGGAGGCGGCGGCGCCGCTGCGGGTGCGGGCGACGTGCGTGATGACGCGGGGGTACGTGGACTCCGCGGAGGCGGCGCGGGCGTATGTGGCGGCGCTGGCGCCGCGGGGTGTGGAGGAGTTCACGTTCAAGCACACCTACGTGGCGTACCCGTCGTCGGTGTATGGCGACAGCGACGAGAACCACTGGGCGCGTCGGCATCAGGTGGAGTTGGACCCGTTCGAGGACCAGGGCGAGGTCGTGGGGACGTTGCCGTGGGGCCCGAAGATCCGGAGATGGGAGGGCGTGCAGGTATGTCATTACAGGGAGCCGAGCCCGGCGTGGGAGCTGGCGTCGGGGATCGGGAGGTCGTTGAACCTCATGTCGGACGGGACGGTGTATGCCTCTCTGGAGGAGCAGCAGAGCCGGTTGTATCGGCTCAGCGCCTGTTCGAGGCGATAGGGGCGGCCCACATCGAGACGTTCCGGCCGCTGCTGCCGGTGGGCTATGCGGCGGGCGCGGCGGCCTACCATGCGGCGGTGGCGGGGCTGGACGCGGGCGCGTTGACGACGCACTACACGGCGGGGCTGTCGTGGTTCGAGGAGACCTTCGCGCCGCACGTGCGCGGGTTGATGTCGGAGCTGACGGGCGGGGTCTGGGACCTGAGCGAGTACGTGGCGGTGGCGTCGGGGAGCGACGTGGACTGGATGACCCATCTGGTCGAGGCGGTGGCGGCGCGCGAGGGCGTGTCGGTCTATCCGGGGGACTGGTGGGGGTTCTCGGTGGGGTGCACGCAGCCGAACATCGCGTTCTCGGACGACGCGGCGGGGCGGCTGGCCTGTGTGTGTCTGCCGAGCGTGCGCAACGGCCAGTTGACCGAGGAGATGGCGACGTTCCTGGAGGGGGCGGACGCGTGCCTGCTGAACATCAACCTGTTCCCGACGCTGCCGGCGTCGGAGCGGGCGGCGATCGCGCGGCGGCTGCTGCCGGTGCTGCCGAGGTCGGTGCTGTCGATCAGCTTCAGCCGGGGCTTCGGGCTGACGGCGTCGCAGCTGGGGGTGGCGCTGGTGCATCGGGATCACCCGTACGTGGCGCGGTTCGCGCGGCAGTGGGGCTGGTTCAGCTACTTCCACAACGCGATCGCGGCACGGGCGCTGATGGCGCTGGACCTCGGGGCGATGCGGGCGGTGGACGACCAGCGGCGCGTCGAGGTGAAGGCGTGGCTCGAGGCGCGGGGGTTGCCGGTGGTGGACGGGGGGACGTACTACGTCAAGTCGTTCCGGCCCCAGGGGCCGATCCCGGAGGGGCTGCGGCCGCTGGTGCGTGAGGGCGCGTGGGGCTCGGTGGTGCGATTGTGCTTCAAGCCGGCGGTGGTGTAGCTTCGGGGCCTTGACGTTCGCCAAGGAGTCGCCGTGAAGCGCAGGTCGTGTGGTGCCCTCTCGTGGATGGTGGTGGGGGTGTTGTTGTGCGCGGGTGCGGGCGAGGCCCGTGCCCAGGAGCCGGAGCCGGAGCCGGAGGTGGCTGCGGAGCCAGGCGCTCCGGCGTTTCGGCGGCACGTGCTGTACTACCAGACGGGCACGTTCGCGCGGTGGAACCCGATCGGGCTGGGGAACCTGAGCCAGGTGGGCTATCGGTACATGTTCTTCGACAGCGAGGCTGAGCTGTTGAGGGGGAGCTACGCGATGGTGGGGCTGGCGCCGGGGTTGAACCCGGCGTTCTCGCGCATCGGGCCGATGGTGGAGGTGCAGCCGTTGGCGGTGCTGCGGCTGACGGCGATGTGGGAGCGGATCGACCACTTCGGGACGTTCGACATCTTGCAGTCGTGGCCGTCGCCGCGGGACGATCATAGCGATACGGCGAGGGCGGCGAGAGGGGAGGAGGGGGAGTCGTACGCGACGAGCGCGACGCAGGTGACGTTGGCGGCGCGGGCGCAGGCGAAGGTGTGGCGGATCGCGGCGCGGGTGAACTACCGGGCGGTGTACTCGGAGGCGGACCTGAAGGAGGGGGACCACGTCTACTGGGACTCGTTCTTCGACCAGGTGATGCCGGACGGGGGCTGGCTGCAGACGACGGACACGGACGTGCTGTACGTGGACGGGCCGTTGGCGTTGGGGCTTCGGCACAACTGGCTGTCGGTGGACTACCCGGACGGGTTCTACCGGCCCGGCGAGAGCCGTCGCGATCCGAACGACCAGCACCGGCTGGGGCCCCTGTTCGCGTGGAAGTTCGCCGAGTCGCCGGGGTCTGCGTTCGATGAGCCGACCTTGTTCGTCCTGGTGAACTGGTGGCTCCAGCATCGCTACCGGACGGGGGAGGACGTGTCGCAGTGGGTGCCCTACACGATCGTGGGGTTCTCGTTCAAGGGCGAGCTGCTGCCTTGATGGCCCAGCCTGAGTGGCAGTCCGACCCGCAGAGCAGGGAGCTCCCCGAGCAATCGCTCGGGGAGGGCCCTGCGTCGCGGGTCGGACTGGGACTCATGGCGGCATGCTTGGATAATTCCTTTTGTTTCAGGATATTGCGATACGGACGCCGCCTCAAAAGCAGCCGCAGCGGTCGAACTGGCGCGTCGGCGGCGCGGTGTTGGAGGGGAGCTCGGGCACGGGCTGGGAGGGGTCGTTGCCGCAAGCGGTGCGTCGGAACTCGACGTCGGTGACCTCGCGGGTGTCGGGATCGGCGAGCATGGCCTCGAGGGTGGTGTGGGGCTTGTAGACGGCGTACCAGCGGGCGAACAGGACGTTCTCGCGGGTGGGGTCGAGGGTGCCGGTGAAGGCGTCGGGGATGTAGGTGTGGGGGACGCCGCACAGGTGCGCCTTGCGCTCCCAGCTCTGGCCGATGAAGGTGACCTCGCGCCCGTCGTCGTGACCGCGGGCGGGCATGCGGACGATCGTGTGGTAGTGGTCGTCGTGGTCGCAGGGCGGGGGCTCGTCGAAGTCGGCCTCCCAGTATTCGGCGTCGATGGCGCCGGTGAGGCGACGGTCGGCGTCGCGGTCGATCTGGAGGATGAGGCGGTAGCGGTTGCCCTGCCAGATGGCATGGCCGGCCCAGACGCCGGTGACGGGGTCGAGGCAGGCCCGGTCGGTCGGCGGGAAGCGGCGGTACATCTCCTCGAGGCCGGCGGGTGCGGGGGTCGGGCGGACGACCAGGAGGAAGAGGACGACGGAGGCGAGCAGCAGGGGCGAGGTGCGTCGGGAGGCCATGGCGGTGCCGTCGTGTGGGAGAGGGAGGCGCAGGGGCGTCATTGCCTTCAAGGGGGCACTTCCCTATCGTGGACCGAAGCGGGGCCTGGGACAAGGATGGGGATCATGACGAATGGTTCGGCGGTGCGTGGCGGGTTCTGGGGGTTGGCGGCGTGCGCGGCGTGGGTTCTTGTGGCCGTGGCGGGCTGCCAGACCGACACGGGCGCGACCCAGGACGGCGGCGATGGGCCGGCGTTCAACAACTTCGTGGGCAACGGGGACAACAACGGCGGGGGCTCGAACAACGGCGGGGGCTCGAACAACGGCGTCGGGACGAACAACGGCGGGGGCTCGAACAACGGCACCGACACGAACAACGGCGCCGTGAACAACGGGGCGCTGCCGGACGGCGTGCCGCTCCGCATCGCGACGTGGAACGTGGCGCGGTTCTTCGATACGGCATGCGATACAGGGGCTTGCGCGCCGGGCGATTACGAGGAGACCTATACGGCCGCGTCCTTCGAGGTGCGCGCCGACCAGATCGCCGACGCCATCCGGACGCTGGACGCCGACGTGGTGCTGCTCCAGGAGGTCGAGAAGCAGTCCAACGTCGACGCCTTGATGGCGCGGCTGGGGGATCTGTACACGGTCGGGCTGATCGGGGAGCTGGGCTATGCCGCGTCGCTGGACGTGGTGGTGCTGGCCCGCGGCGATCTGCTGGACGTGCGCGAGCACGAGGACCAGCGCATCCCCCTGCCGGGCGGCGGCACGACCCGGTTCGCCCGCGAGTTCCTGGAGGTGCACCTGGACGTCGACGGCGCGGAGGTCATCGTGTTCAGCGCGCACTTCAAGTCCAAGAGCAGCGACGACCCCGACCGCCGCCTGGCCGAGGCGATGGCGGCGCGGACGATCGTGGCCGACGTGGCCAGCGCCAACCCGAGCGCGCTGGTGGTGATGGGCGGCGATCTGAACGACACGCCGGGCTCGCCGCCGCTGGACGCGCTGGACGAGGGGGAGCTGCTGCTGCGGGTGGCCGCCGACGTGCCCGAGGACGACAGCTGGACCTACCACTGGCGGAGCAACAACGACGCCATCGACCACCTGTACATGGCGGTGGAGGCCTCTGGCGCCTACGTGCCGAGGTCGGCGCACGCGGTGCGGGACAGCACGGGCAGCCTGGGCGGGAGCGATCACGCGGCGCTGGTGGCGGACTTCGTGGCGGAGTACTGAGGCGGGGCCCGCGGCTATCGGGTCAAGCCGAGCTCCATCCTGACGGCCTCGACGGGCTTGTCCATGTGGGGCCAGACGTCCCAGCGGCGGAGGTCGACGCCGAGGCGCTTGCCGACGTTGAGGCCGCGGCAGTAGTGCTCGAGGTCGAAGGCGCCGGTGGTTGTGCCCTGGGGGACGACGGGGGCGCCGAGGTGGAAGGCGTAGAGGGCGAGGAGGGTGACGGAGAAGCCGTCGTCGCCCATGTAGGCGGACTCGAAGCCGCCCATGCAGATCTCGCCCTCGGGGTCGGCGGCGAAGCCGGTGAGGACATGGCCGACGTCGTGGAAGAGGAGGTCCTCGGGTGGGCCGTTCGGCTCGCCGGGCAGCGGGAAGGCGTTGTGGCGGCAGTGCTCGAAGAAGGCGCGGCCGAGGGTGTCGTGGGGGAGGTCGGCGAGGGCGAGGTAGCGTTGGGCGAGGGCAGGGTCAGCGCCGCCGGTGAGGACGGTGCGGGCGATGGCGAAGGCGCCGCGCATCCCCTTGTCCTGCCAGGCATTTCGGAGGCTGCGGCCGACGGAGCTGCGCCGGCCGAAGTCGAAGGCGAGCAGGCGCATCCGGCCCTTGACGAAGTGCTGCATCTGGTCGATGGCGGGCTCCTCGACGCCGAGGGCGTGGGCGAAGCGTCGGAGGGTGCGGAGCTCCTCGGGGTGGATGTGCTCATCGAGCATGGTCATCACGACGAGGCGCTGGATGAGGGCGGCGCGGACCTCGGGATCGAAGATGATGTCGGCGACCTCCTTGGGATCGATGGGGTCGAGGGGGATGTCGTCTTCGATGCCGAAGAGGCCGGCGTGCATCTCGATGTAGGCGAACTCTCTGGGGTCGAGTTCGCCGTCGGCCATCGCGACGGCGGCGAGTGAGCGGAGGACGGCGCTGATCTGCTGCCGCCGTAACATCAACTTCTTCATGGCGCCTCCACAGGCAGGCGGTGAACCATGCGTGGAGGATAGCACGCCGGATCAGCGCTGTCGTGCATGGCGTTGCGGGTTCTACATCCAGCGGAGGCGTCCGCCGCTGTCTTTGGCGGCCTTGCCGAGGCGGCGCATGCGGTCCATCTCGTCGTCGTCGAGGGGGCCCCTGGCGATGGCGTCGAGGTTGTGCTGGAACTGGGCGAAGTCGGCCGGTCCGGTCAGGACGATGTCGACGTCGGGGTTGGAGAGGTCGAAGCGGTAGCAGTCGCCGGCGGTGGGCATGGGCTCGGTCCAGCCCTTCGGGGCCTTGAGGAGCTTGCCCCAGGCGGTGGCGGTGTAGGCGACGACGGCGGGCTGGCGGTGGTGGAGGTGGGGGAAGATGTCGCGCTCGGCGCCGGGGTGTGCGGCGTTGTAGCGGATCATCAGGAGGTCGAGGGGGGAGTCGACGGCGAGCTGACCGGCGCGGACGCGGTCGTGGATGGAGACGCCGAGCTTGCGGGTGGCGCCGGTCTCGCGCAGCCGGATCATCTCCTCGACGAGGGCGGGGCGCCAGGCGGAGGTGCGGCCGAGCCAGTGGAGCTGGAGGACATCGATGTAGTCGGTGTCGAGGAGCTTGCGGGCCTTGTCGACGAGGCTGGTGAGTGAGCCTCTGGTGAAGCCGAGGGTGGGGCCGGTGGCGATGACGTACTTCTCGCGGTCGGCCTTGAGGGCGTCGCGGAGGGCGGGTGTGACGGTCTTCATGGTGGGGGTCCAGAAGATGTACTCGGGACCCATGTCGAGGGCTTTGCGGAAGCTGTCGGCGTCGATACCATAGTTACCAGCGAGGCCGAGCCGGTGGACGGGGCGCTGGAGTCCGTGAACGAAGCGTCGGGCGAAGGTGTCGTCAGGATGTGGCGTGTGCATGGGGCTCCCGGGGGCGGTTCGGAGGTGTCGAGGGCACGCGTGAGGGGCGCCGTGGACTGTAGGCGCGGGTGGTGGCGAGACAATGCCGCTTGACGCGGGCACGACGGAGGCGTCCATCATCGGGGCGCGGGTGGGGAAGGAGCAGGGATGGGCGAGGCGCAGTTGGATGAGGCCGTCTTCGGGCGGAGCCCTGGCGAGTGGGAGCGGCAGCTGACGGAGGGTCAGGGGCTGACGGCGGGCGAGGCGCGGTCGCTGATCTGGCGTCGGTGTGCGTCGGCGTCGGTGGCGCTGGACGCGGGTCACCTGACGACGCTGGCGGGTCTGACGGACGCGCTGGAGGTCGACGCGGCGATCGCGGTGTTGGCGCGCGTGGAGCAGCGGCCGTGGGAGCTCCAGGCGGACGCGCTCTATCCGTTGACGCGGTACGAGTCGGCGATCGGGGCGGCGTTGGCGGCGCAGGCGCCGGCGGCGCTGACGGCGGCCGAGGCGTCAGGGCGGTTCGGGGAGCCGGCGGTGCACGGGGTGCGGGTGCATCTGTTCGCGTGTGGCCAGCTCGACGCGCTGCCGGAGGCGACGCTGGCGTTGTTGGCGCGGAACTACCTCGACACCGGCGCGCGGCACACGGACCCGCTGTTCGCGCGCCTGCTGCCGGGGTTGCCGGCGGTGCAGTGGCGCCAGGCGCAGCTTCGGCAGCTGGTGGAGCGTCACATCTACGGCTGGTCGCCCCGGCACGAGGCGCTGCTGCCCGAGGCGAGCGACGAGGACGTGTTCGTGCTGTGCGCCAGCGCCTGGCGCGGGGCGGGCGCGGTGTTCGAGGAGGCGGTGCGTCGTCGGGAGACGTTGCGAGCGCGCTTCGAGGCGGCTGCGGCGAGCTCGGAGGCGTCGGGGGTGTATGGCTGGGTGGTGTGGCTGATGCGCGCGGCCGATGGGGAGGTGCTGGATGCGGCGTTCGACGAGGCGCTGCTGGGCTATCTGGTGGAATGGTCGGCGAACATCGAGCTGGCGATGCAGCTGGTGCGGCTGCTGCCCACCGACCGCGCCGCGGCGCTGGTCGCGGATGCGCTGGAGGGCGGGCCGCGGGCGCGGACGTGGCGCCGCAACGCGCGGAGCGACGCCGCGCAGCAGGTGTTCGGGATTGTTCAGGCGCCGGAGCTGTACGAGCTGGCGTTGAGGCAGGTGGGCGAGGCGTCGGGTGCGAGCTCGAGCGCGCGGGTGCGTCTGCAGTGGGGGTTTGTGGCGGGCGGCGCGTACGCGCGGGCGTTCGTGGTGGGGGCCTTGTCGCGCAAGCTGCCGGCGTCGGTGATGGCGTTTCTGCTGGAGGTGTTGGGCGAGCTGGAGGCGGAGCCGACGGTCGCGGTCTATACGGACCTGCTCGGTCACGGCGCGCGGACCGTGCGGGAGGTGGCGATCGCGCGGCTGGCCCAGGCGGGTGACCGGGTGTTGGGGGACCTTCGACCGCTGCTGGTGAAGGGGCGAAAGGTGGTGCGTCAGGCGGCGGTGGAGGTGCTGCGCCAGCTGCCCGAGACGCCCGTGCGCCAGCGCTTCATCGCGGAGGTGCGGGGCGCCTGCGCCGAGGACATCCTCGGCGAGCTGTCGGCCCTGGTGAGCGCGGAGCCTTCGCCGCTGGAGCAGGTCGCGGCGGTGCGGCAGGCGCTGTCGATCCTGGAGGTCGACACGATCAAGGCGCTCTGGCGGGGCTGGGTGGCGCAGGGGCTGGACGTGCCGCGGCTGCGGGAGGTCGGTCTGCCGGCGCTCCTGGTGCTGCACGAGGAGCTGGGCGGCCACGCGGTGAGGCGCAAGCCGGGGATGTGGGTGAACGGGGCGCTGGCGTTGGCCGACGAGCCGCTGGCGGCCTGGGCGGTGGCCTCGACGATCTCGACCAGCCCGGACTTTCGCATCGAGCCGTTCCTGCGGGAGCTTGCCCGGATGGGGGCGATGCTGGTGGGGCCGCTCATCGCGTTGGCGGCGGAGAGCCCCCACCGCGGGCGGGTGTTGGACCTGCTGGGGACGATCGCGCCGCTCGAGGCGATGGCGGTCCTGATCGAGGGGCTGTCCGACCCGTCTCGGCCGACGCGCGAGGCGGCGGTCGGCGGGCTGGTGAAGGCGGGGAGCGCCTCGGTGGCGTCCCTGCTGGAGGTGCTGCGCTCGCGTCGCAAGGACGCACGGCAGGCGGCGGCCGAGGCGTTGGCGCTCATCGGGGACGTGGAGGCGGCGCCAGCGTTGGAGGCGGCGATCCGGGGCGAGCGCAGCGCGGAGGTGGCGACGGCGATGCGTCGTGCGCTGGCGGCGTCGGAGCCGCCGGCGGACGTGGACGTGGAGGGGGACAGCGAGGAGGCGCTGGGCCGGTGGTTGGCGACGCAGGCGCCTGCGGAGCTGCCGGACTTCGTGAAGCTCGGCTCGCTGCCGGCGGTGCGGTTTGCCTCGGGGCAGGCGTTGTCGGATCCGGCGCGGCTGGGCTGGATCGGGATGTTGAGCCTGGAGACGGACGAGCAGCCGAACCTGCTGGCGCGGCGCCTGGCCGTGCGGCTGCTGCGCGATGACGTGACGGTGCTTGGCGCGGCGCTGGTCGCGGCGTGGGAGGCCGACGGCGAGCCGGTGCGGCACCGGTGGGCGCTGGAGCAGATGGCGATCTCGGGCAGCGAGCGGTGGATCTACGAGGTGGGTCGTCGGGTGCGCTCGACCTACGCTCAGCGGCAGTCCATGGGGCGGGTGCACCTGGGGATCCTCGCGCGGCACGACTCGCCGGTGGCGCGGTTCTGGCTGCAGCGCGGGGCGCGGGCGGGTGATGGCTGGTCCTACCGGGAGGAGGTGCGCAAGGCGTGGCGTCGCCGCTGCGCTTACGAGGGGGCGACGGCGCGGGAGCTGGAGGGGCTGGCGGACGCGGATCTGGCGCGCGAGGCGGAGGAGACGCGCCACGTGCACGGCTTCCACGGGGAGTCGACCTCGTTCTGGGTGGGTGAGGTGATCGTGCGGGCGCGCCTGATGCCGTGGCCGGTTCCGCCGGCGGGGCAGTGGGCGGAGCGGCTGGCGCTGGCGGTCTACGAGACCTCGCGGGGGTCGGAGTCGGTGGCGCTGGAGTCGGCGGAGATGCGCATGGCGGTGGCGTCGTCGGACGAGATCGTGCGTCGGGTGGACCAGGACGTCGCGCGGTGGCTGGCGGAGCTGCGTGCGGACGTGGAGCGGGGGCGTCGCTGGACGGTGCGGGGTTGGGAGCGTGCGTTCATCGAACATCCGGTGATGCGCCGGGTGATGGCGCTGGGATTGTTCGAGCAGGTCGAACCGTCGCGTCAACGCTTCGGTGTGAGGCTGGATGGGGCGTGGGTGGACCTCGACGGCGCGGTGGTCGCGTTGCCGGACGGCGCGCGGGTGACGCTGGTGCTGCCGGAGCAGGTCGGCGAGGAGGAGCGGGCGCGCTGGAGCGTGGTGCTGGCGGATACTGATCGTGCGTTCACTTCATGGATGGCCGAGGATCGGTTCGAGCGGCACACCTCGGGCCGGGACGCCTTCGGGGAGCTGCGCGCGCTGCTGTATGAGGGCACCGAGGCGCGGTCGTGGACAGGGATCTGCGCGTCGCTGTCGACGTGGCCGGACGAGAGCCTGCACACGGCGATCGAGTATGCGAACGCGCACCTGGCGGAGATGCCGGCGAGCGAGCGGGTGAGCCCGGAGCCGTGGGCGGCCTCGCTGGTGTCGCCGCGCAACCGTCATCGGCTCGCGTTGAGGGGGCTGGGCAAGGCGGTGACCGAGGGCGCGGACCCGCGCCTGCAGGTGTGTGGCGAGCTGCACTTCGACGGCTTCCCGATCAAGCGCGAGGACGCCGAGGCGTTGATGGGGAGCGCGCACATCGGGCACATCCGGGGGCTGTCATTTTACGACTCCCACATCTACGCCGAGGCGATTGCGTCGCTGCTGAAGCGCGACGCGTTCCCTGTGTTGGAGCGGTTGTCGGTGGCGCGGATGGCGTTCGGGCTGCGGGTGTGGCGCCAGCTCCTGGGGGCGCCGTGGTTGGCGCGGGTGGTGGAATATGGCTTCGACGACTGTGGGTTGGGCGACGAGCACGTCGAGGTGTTGGTGGCGTCAGGGCGGCTGCGTGGGGTGCGGGCGCTGAGTCTGATGTCGAACGCGCTCGGCGGTCGGGCGATCGAGGCGCTGGCCCGGTGCCGGGACCTGGAGAGCCTGGAGTCGCTCGACCTGCGGTATTGTCAGCTGGGTGAGAGCGCGTGCGTGGGGCTGGTGCGCTCGCCCCACCTGCGCGCGATCAAGGCGATCGACCTCGGTGGGAACGACCTGCGTGGTCGGGGCTGGGCGACGTTTGTGGAGTCCGAGCCGATGTCTGAACGGATACGGGCCGCGCTGGCGGTCGGGCGAGGGTGAGGGGATGGGCGTTGAAGGATTCGGGGGTCGGGCGCATCGGGGGCTCCTGTTGGGGGTCACGGTCGTGGCGGCGGTGGAGCTGGCGGGACTGTCGGGGAGTCGGGTGGCGCAGGCCGAGCGGCCGACGCTGGAGGTCACCAACCCGGAGGTGGTCGTGTGCGTCCAGCCGCTCGGCGATCACGACCCGAGGCTGCTGGCGGCCTCGGAGCGGGGGATCACCTATCTGTATGGCTTCGCGGTGCGTCGGCTGCCGCCTCGCCCGCTGCCGAAGGCGGCCTGGGTCCCGGCGCGTCGGCGCTGGCGCGCCGACGTCCTGCTCGACGATCTGTCGGCCGCGCGTCCGGAGGGGTGCACGATGATCCTCGGCTTCACCCACCGGGACATCTCGACGACGAAGCTGCCGTACCAGGACTGGGGGATCCTGGGGCTCGGCGAGGTCGGGGGAACGGCGGGGGTGGTGTCGACGTGGCGTGTGGGGCGGAAGCTGAGCGCGCCGCACACGCGGGCGCGTCGGACGGTGAAGGTCGTCAACCACGAGCTCGGGCATATCCTCGGGCTGCCGCACGTCAAGGGCGAGGGCTGTCTGATGAACGACGCCGAGGGGACGGTGCTATCGGTGGACGGGGAGTCGGGGTTGCTGTGCGCGTCGACGGTGGAGTACATCGAGCGCACCCACAGCCGCCAGATCCCACGGCACGCGGTGTTCGAGTGGTCGAAGGTGGAGTAGGATGGGCTGCGGCCGCGCGGGCTTGCCTCGGTGGGCATCGGGCGCACTCTGGAGCGTATGTTGAGGGCCGCGTTGGCCGTGGAAGGTTGTCTCAAGAGGTGCAGATCGATGCTGGAATCTTCGCTCGCTCCCGGATATCTCGTCGCTGGACCTGGCATGCCGGACCCCCGGTTCAAGGAGTCCGTCATCCTGCTGGTGCGCCACAACGAGGACGGGGCGCTGGGCTTTGTGGTCAATCGGCCCGCGCCGCTCGGCCTGCGCGACCTGGCGCGCATGGTGGAGGCGGAGGCGGGGGCTTCGGAGGAGGCCTCGTTGGAGGAGCTGGAGGACAAGCCGCTGCTGCTGGGCGGCCCGGTGTTGCCCAACTCGGTCTGGGTGATGTTCGACCCTCAGCAGGGCCACCCGGGTGACGAGGGGGTGGTGGTGGCCGAGGGCCTGACGGTGGCGAACAGCGAGGAGCTCTTCAAGGCGTTCGTGGCGGGTGAGCGCGGCGGGCGGTTCTGGATCGTGATCGGCTACTCCGGCTGGGACGGCGGTCAGCTCGAGGCGGAGCTGACGACGGGGAGCTGGCTGCCGCTGGCCTTCGACGAGGCGCTCTTGTTTGATGTGCCGCTCGAGGATCGTTGGACCGAGGCGCTGGACCGGCTGGGGTTGACGCCTGGCGGGTTCATGATGGGCGGCCCCGGCGCGATGGCGTGAGGAGGCGGCGGAGGTGTCCGAGTCCTGGTTGAGCTATCCCTGGCCCCGCTCCTTCCTGCCGCGTCAGGGTCAGGCAACCCGCGCCCAGCGCCGCGCGATCGCCGCGCACTGGGAGGCGTTCGGGATCACCCTGCGGTATGGCGAGTCGATTGAGCTCTCGGCGAGCTTCGGGCGGGAGGGGCGGCGGGTGCTGGAGGTGGGGTTCGGGATGGGGGAGAACCTCCTGCACCTGGCCCGGAGCCATCCCGACCAGGACATCGTGGGCGTGGAGGCCCACAGGCCGGGTGTGGGGGCGCTGCTGCTCCAGGTTGCGGCCGAGGGCCTGACGAACGTCCGCGTCATCCACGGCGATGCGCTCTATCTCCTCTCCTACAACCTCACCGGCCCGACCTTCGATGAGGTCTGCGTCTTCTTCCCCGACCCGTGGCCGCGCCCCAAGGACCACCACCGCCGCTTCGTGCGCCCCGAGACGGCCAGCCTGCTCGGCGCCCGAATGCGCCCCGGCGGCGTCTTGAACCTGGCCACCGACGTCGAGGCCTACGGCCACGCGATGCTGGAGGCCCTGGACGGGACGCCGGGGTGGTGCAACGCCGTCGGGGAGGGCTTCACTCCCCGGCCAGACTGGCGACCGGTGACCGCGTATGAGGCGCGGGGGCTGGCCGCGGGGCGAGCCGCCAGGGATGTGCGGTATGTGTGGAGGCCGGGGGGTGAGGAGCAGGGGGTGTTGGGAGCGTCGAAAGGTGTTGACGTGGGGTCGTCGGCGAGCTAGAGGTTTTGCCTGTCATTTTGAGCAGGTGAGTCTATGTCGCTTCCGTCTCGTCCTCGTCATGACCCGTTCGCCAAGGACCTGATATATCAGGCTATTTCCGTCTTCGGAGCGGTGGAGGTGGAGCACGCCGTGGAGAGCGGGAGCCTGTCTGCGGACGTGTGGTTCGCGCCTCGTCGTGGTCGTCGTCGGAAGGGTCGGAAGGCGCTGTCGCTGTGGGGGCGTCAGTGCGAGACGCCTTCGATCTTCGAGGTGTTCAGCAAGACGCCGGTCCCTGCGCGTGTGAAGGACGTCGTGGTGAAGGCGGGGATCAAGGAGCGTGCGCTTCGCGACGACGACGACACGCTTGCACCGCTGCACCTGTGGATCCTGAGCCCTGGCAAACCTGAGGCCGCCCTTGCGGCGTGGGGGGCGTGGCCCGATACTGAAGACTGGCTGGAGGGCTTCTGGTGCTTGTCGGAGGCGATGCAGGTCCACCTCATCATTATCCGCGACCTCCCGGAGCTCCCCTCCACCTTGATCCACAGGCTGCTCGGACAGAGAGACACCTTGCAGAGAGCTCTCGAGGAGCTCGCCGCCCTCCGCCACGCGTGGGCTCTGCCTTTCAAGGAACACCTCTTGCGCAGGCGTATCATGCTCAACGAGACGAAACCAAACTCCCTCGACGAAGACGACAAAGACACCCTCGAGCGCCTCACCGCCGTCGCCGACAAGTTCATGCAGGACCTCTACAGGCGGGCCAACGAAGAAGGCGAGAAGCGCGGCGAGAAGCGCGGCGAGAAGCGCACCTCGGTCCGGCTCCTGAGCAGAATGGCCCGGCTTCGCCTTGGCCGTCGGTTGAGCGAGGCCGAGCAGGCCGCCCTCAAGGCGCGCATCGGTCGCGAATCGCCGGACTCGGTGGCGGACCAGATCTTGTTGCTCACACCGGAAGAGCTCGTGGTGTGGCTGAGCGGGGGGTGAGGAGGTGCGTCGCCTGACCTCACCCGCTTGCCGGGTGAGGCCGCCAGGAGCGCTGACCATGGCCGGCGATGCGCTGGCCGCGCGTGTGGAGAGATCGCTATGACATCGAAGCCCACGCGACCTGCCTTGTCGGCGGCCGCGGTCATGTTCCTGTGCCTGGCACCCGCGCTGTTCGGGGCGAGCGCCGCGCACGACCGGGCGTCCGCGCCGGCTGTGTCGCGGGCGTCTGATCTGGCCGGGGTGATCGATCACCCGTGCCTGGGCCGTTGGCAGGGCTGGGGGCGCGATCCGTGGAGCGTCGAGCCGTGGTCGATCGATCTTGTGGTGACGCGGGTGGAGGGTGAGGCGTGCGGCACGATCGAGTACCCGTCGCTTCGGTGTGGCGGCACGCTGGAGACCTGTGACGCGCAGGGTAAGGTGCTGAATTTCCAGGAGTATTACACGCATAATCCAGGGACGTGCGCGCCCGCCGGGCGGATCGAGGCCTGGTGCGAGGGGGACCGGATGACGTGGCGCTGGTTCGGCACTGCCGAGGTCGGCACGGTGCTGCACCGAGTGAGGTAGGGGCAGGGGGCGCCGGAGCCGTGCGTCCGCGTCGTCGAGGCGATGGGGTCGGGCGGGCTGGTCGGGCTACTGTCCCTTGCGCTTGCGGGAGAACACCCACCACTTGAGCGACTCGCCGGTCTCGACGAAGTGGATCGCGGCGGCGAAGACGTCCTCGACGCAGGGGTCGTGGAGCTGGCCGTCGAGGTGGCAGAGGCGGGTGTAGAGGGCGCGTGGGTCGCGTCCGTGGAGGTCGTTGGGGCGTCCGATGCCGAGCTTGCGAAGGTCGCTGGCGGTGGCCGGTCCCACGTTGGGGATGTTGAGCAAGGGGTCGTGTGCCATGTCTCGTCCTTCCCTGGATGGCGTGGCGTGGGTGGTCGCCTTGGCGACCGGTGTCGGAGTCTGATGCCCTCATTGGACCACACTCGAACGGCGTTGTCATGCCGCCGCAACTTTTCCCTGTTCGGCAGGCAGTCCGTCAGGACCGAGGTGGGGGTGATGGGTTGGGGCGCGCTGCGAACTTGACGTCTGCGCCGTCCTCTGGCCCTCTGTGCGAGCAAGTCCTCGCATGGAGAGACGTCCCATGAAATACCTGATCCCCCTCGGCTTCTTCGTCGTCGTCATCGTGGTCGTATGGGTCGTGCTGCGCGGTCGCAACAAGGACGCAGCTTCGCCGAAGGCCGCTGGTGGCGGCGATCCTGCGAGCAAGGCCGGCCCGTCCTCCGGGGTGCGGCTGAACTGGCTGGTCGGCGTCGCGGGTCCGGTGGACGGCAAGACGTTCCACATGGGGGAGCGGACGGTCACGATCGGTCGCGGCGTCAGCAACTTCGTGCAGATCACCGACGATGGCAACGCCTCGCGGGTCCACTGTCAGCTCAAGCCCACCCGTGACGGGGTCGAGGTGAAGGACATGGACAGCGGCAACGGGACGTTCGTCAACGGCGAGAAGGTCACCGAGGTGCTGCTCAAGCAGGGGGAGCGCCTCAAGGTGGGGGACTCGGAGTTCATCTACCACCGTCGCGCCGAGTTTGACGTGAACCACGGCCTCGACCGCAAGGCCGTGGGGAAGGGGTCGGTCAAGGCGACGATGCTCGGCGGCAGCCAGAGCCTCAAGGGCATGGCGGAGACGGCCCTGGAGGACAGCGGCGGCGACATGTTCAAGGCCGCCGAGTCTCTGGGGCTCAAGGTCGAGGACTTCCGGCGGATCATCGAGGGGTAGATGGATGGCGCAGCATAGGATCTTTGTGGACGGCGTGCAGGACGGCCGGGTGTCAGGCAACGATCCGGGGCTGACGCGCGGGCTGAGTGTGTTTGAGACGCTGCGGACCTATGGGGGGCGGCCGTTTCGGCTGGAGGAGCACATCGAGCGGTTCGCCGCCTCATGCGACGCGGTGGGGCTGGGGTGGCCCGGCGCGGCCGCGGTGTCGGCCGAGATCTCAAGCAGGCTCGCGGGCCTCGACCTCGCCGACGACGTGTGGATCCGCTACACGGTGACGGCGGGGGGCTGCCGGATCCTGGAGCTTCAGTCGATTGACCAGGGGTACGTGGGGCGGCCGATCCGGGTGGCGTCGGTGGAGATGGAGCCGTATCCGTTCCTGCCGGGCTTCGTCAAGCACGGCAGCCGGGCGGCGTGGAACGTGGCGACGCGCCAGCTCGGGGTCGACGAGATCGTGATGGTGGACCGGGCGGGCCACATCCTGGAGGCCAACCGGTCGAGCGTGCTGGCGGTGATCGGCGGGGTGGTGGCGGCACCGCCGGATGACGGGCGTCGGCTCCGCGGGGTCACGCTCGGCGCGCTGCTGGAGGCCGCCGCGGGGGAGGGGTTGGACGTGGAGCGGCGGGAGCTGCCGGTGACCGCCGCCTTCGACGAGCTCTACCTGACGTCCACGCTCAAGGAGCTGGCGCCGGTGGCGGAGCTGGATGGGCGGGCGGTGGGAGGCGGGCCGGTCGGGGCGCACGTGCTGGCGGCCTTCCGGGCGTTGGTCGCGGCGAGCTGAGGCGCGTCATCGCGGAGCGGCGATCTCTATCTTGTTGAAACAAAAGGACTTTCAGGCGCGGCCGACGAGCTCGTCGAGCTGCTTGAGCATCGCCATGCCCTTGTCGCGGTCGACCATCGCGAGGTAGGCGAGCTTGCCGCGCAGCCAGGCCTCGAAGTGGGGGTGGCCCTCGCGGTTCTGGGCCTCGAGGCCGTGCTTGCGGGCCTGGTGGAGGATGGCGCGCAGGCGACGGACCTCGTGGCGGGGGATGGAGAGCTTGTCGTTGACGACGATGCCGGTGACGTCCTGACGGCGCTCGGCGCGCTGGACGCGGCCCTTGTCGGGGTTCAGCGCAAATCCCTCCTCACGCACCACGTGGCGCACCCGGCTCATCAGCCTCCCGACCTCTCCGCGCTTGCCCTCGGGGGCCGAGAAGGTGAGGTCGTCGGCGTAGCGGGTGTAGGTCCAGCCGAGCTGGCGGCACATGCCGAAGAGGCGTCGGTCGAGGCGTCGGGCGATCTGGTTCGAGATGGCCGGGCTGGTGGGGGCGCCCTGGGGCAGCGCCGGCTCCCCGATGGCCACCCACCAGGTCTCCTCGCTCCAGGTCACCTTCTGGCGTGGGGGCTCGGTGCAGATCAGCGCCAGGATCGTGGCCACGGCCCCGGAGTAGCCGAGCTGCTGGAACAGGCCCCGGACGCGGCGGAAGGTGATGGTGGGGAAGAAGTCCTTGAGGTCGAGGTTGATGACGATGTCCGCGCCGAGGTGGGGCGCGGCGTTGGTCACCGTGGAGTGCCCCGGCACGAAGCCGTGGGCGCAGGCGTCCACGGGCAGCCGGTTCAGGAGGTGCTCGAGGACCCAGCGCTGGGCGTTCTTGAGGCGGGGCATCGGGGCGGAGATGAGCCGCTTGCCGCCGGAGCGCTTCGGGATCTCCCAGATGGCGTAGTGGGTCGAGGCGGCGGCGTCGGGGGTGAAGGCCAGCCAGCGGAGCTGGGAGATGGACAGGTCCATCGCGGCGGCGACGTCCGCGGGCGTGGCCAGCAGCGGGAGGCAGGCCGCCTCGAGCTTCGCGAGGTCGGTGTCGTGCTCGCTCAGCCGGGTCGAGACGCCGCGGCCGAGGAACATGATGGAGCTCTGCTTGCGCGCCTCGATCAGGGCGCGGCGCTCGTCGGCGCGGGCCCGGGCGGCGTCGCGGATGCGCTGGCGGGCCTCGGCGCGTTCGGCGCGCACCTTCTCGACGGCCTCGGCGGCGGTGCTCTGCGCCAGCAGGCGGGCGCGGTGCTGCTGCTGCCAGCCGACGTTGTACTTGAGGTACTCGTCGCCGATGCGGTGGAACTCGGCGATCTGCTTCGCGGTGAAGGCGCCGCGCAGGATGAGGCCCTGATCGATCAGCGCCGTGCGCGGGTCGCTGGCCGGGGGGATGACGTCCACCCGGCCGATCCAGGGGGTGTTCCAGGGGACGATCTTGAGCGCCTCGTGGCGGAGCTCAGCCGCGTTGAGGTCGGCGAACAGGCGCGGCGCGGGCTCGGTGGGGGCAGCGGCAGGCTCGGCGACCGTGACGGGGGCCGCAGCCGTGGACGGCCGGGAGGTCGAGGAGGCGGAGCGGGGGGCTGTCGCTGCGGGGGGCGTCGAGGCTGCCGGCGTCGATGGCTTGGGGTCCGGCGAGGACGGCTTGGGGTCGTCGATGCCGAGGAAGCCCTTGAGTTTGTCCCAGAAGCCAGGCATGCGACGTGTCTCGGGGCGTGGGCGCGCCTTCGGAGGTTGCTCGAGGGGCCACCTCGCCCCACCTGGGAGGCCGAGGTTCGACTTCGACGCTGATGACCGCGGTCGATCACAAAGGGCGGCCTCGCCCCCACCGCATCATCAGACTCTCCAGGATGGAGATTTGTCCTGGTGATGATGCGGTGGGGGCATTGGCCGACCCCAAGAACATCGGCCGTGGGGAGGCATGGAAGCTCAGTGGCAAACCACGGCGGAACGCCGCAGATGGTGGGCTCGTTCCATCGGCCTCCCAGGTCGGGTGAGGTGGCTATGTCGAGGTCCGAAGGGGCGTCCTCCGTCAGTGCAGTGAAGCGGTGGCGGGCCGCTCGGAGCGGGCCGCGGTGGCTTCGTCGGTGGTGAGCTTCAAGGCGAGCAGGTGGCGACAGGGGCCAGCGCGGAGCTTGAAGCGGAAGTGGTGGCTGCAGGAGCAGCGGGCCTTGGCGAAGAAGCCGTCGGCGTCGAAGGTGGCCTCGCAGCGGGTGCCGTCGACGTGGGCTTCGATGTAGCGCTTGCCGTTGGGGAAGCGCTCGGTGCGTGCGATGGTGACGAGGCGCTGCTGGAAGAGGCGGCGCCCCTCGGTGAGTTCCTCGGGCTCGGGGCCGAGGACGCCGCTGGAGAGGGCGACCGGCATGACCTGCCGGTAGCGGTAGCGCTCGGTGGTGAAATCGTAGATCAGCTGGCCCTGTTTGGCCAGGGTGTGCAGGCTTCCGAGGACGGCGCTTCGGGGATGCCCTGCGGCGGTCTGGAGGAGCGCGGCGAGCGTGGCGCTCTGCTCGCGCTCGAGCCATTGGCAGAGCTGGTCGTCGAGGGCGGGGTCGGGCTCGTGGTGACCGGCGAGCAGGTCGAGGTTGGCGCCGGCGGTCCAGCTGTTGGCGGTCCAGCCGGAGAGGCCGAGCACGAAGCGCATCGGCCCCATGTGGGCGATCCAGATGGACGGCAGGCCGGTGCCGAGGAGGCGGACCTCGAAGCGCTCGGCCAGGGGCAGGAGGCGGGCCATCACCATGAGGCGTCGGCGGCCCCAGACCTTGATGACCTCGGGGCGGGCACCCACCCAGGGGACGCCGTGGGTGGTGATGGTGGTGCCCCAGGGCTGCAGGACGAGGGTGGGCGAGCGGCCGGGCTCGAGGTGGAACTCGATGCAGCGGGGGCCGCCCTTCTCGCGGTGGCGCTTGAGGTGGGCCAGGACGCTGTAGACGGCCTCGACGGGCAGGGTGACGGTCTGGCTGGGCAGGGCCATGGCGGCCTGGAGCTGGCCGAAGCCGCGCAGCCAGGAGGGCGGCAGGTCGATCTTCTCCTCGCGATAGTCGGCGGCGCCCTGGACCTCGACCTCGAAGCCGGTCGGGTCGACCTTGAGACGGGTGGGCCGGTAGCTGCGGAGGGTCTGGAAGTGCTCGTAGAGCGCCAGGGAGTAGTCGACGTTGGTGGTGCCGAGGCCCGCGGTGGACTCGCCGGTGAAGGCGTCCCGATCGACGAAAAGGCAGCCGTAGCTGGACTCGTCTCTGGCGAAGCCCTCGAAGTAGACGACGTCGGGGGCGACGGTCACGACGGGGTCGCAGGGCACGAGGTGGCGGAAGAGCTCGGGGTCTTTGTAGGTGAGCTCGCTGGCCCACTTGCGCCGGGCCTTCCAGTAGGTGTCGTGGGCGCGGTGGAACTGCTTGACGAGGGCCGCCGGCGGCTCGCCGACGGCCTGCTCCTCCATCCCCCTGGTGTAGCCGGCGTTCCAGGCGGCGGCGCGGATCACCTCCTCCTCTTCGCGGAGGGCGCGGTCGCGCTCGGCCTTCCAGGCGGTCCAGGCGGTGCGGTCCTTCTTCTGGACGCGGAGGTCGGAGACGACGATCTCGTGCAGGGCGCTGATGGCCTCGCGGAACCGGACGGGCTCGGCGACCTGGGCGTCGTAGAAGACGGCCGGGCGGTCGAGGTTGGGGGAGAAGCGGACGGCGGCGTGGCCGTGGTCGTGCTGGACGGCGCTTCGGCCGAGGTAGCGCAGGTTCATCCTCATACGACCTCCTGGGTGAGCTTGAGCTCGGGGAGTTCGGCGCTCAGGCGGGCGTGGAGGTCGGGGCGTGCGAGGGCGGCGCGGGCGACCTGGACGAGGGCGCCGCGGCGCTCGTTGGCGCGGACCGAGCGCAGGGCGACGCGGAGCAGGGGGATGAGGGCGTCGGTCTCGTCGGGGCAGGCGACGATGCGGGCGGCGATCTGGCGCAGGGCGGTGCGTTTGTGGGCGCTGCCGCGGTGGACCGAGAGCAGGGCGCTGGCCCAGACGTGATGGCGGTGGGCGGGGGTCACGCCGGCCTCGAGGGTCTCGAGGGTCTGGATGAGGGTGTCGCGCACGTCGCCGTAGGGGGACTCGGCCAGGGCGACCCAGAGGCCGGTGTGGGTGCGGAAGCGGTCGTCGCCGAACATCAGCCGGAGGCCGTGGGCGCGGACGTCCGCGTGGGGTGCGTCGATGAGGTCGCGGACGCGTTCGGGGGCGACGCTGGGGGCCTCGGCGAGGCGCTGGATGAGGAAGGCGATGGCGCGGTCACGGACGTCGTCGACGGCGGCGCGGGTGAGGCCGGAGAGGGCGTCGAGGTCGTCGGGGCCGAGGCCGGCGCGGTCACGGACCCAGCCGAGGCCGAGCTCGGCGACGGGTTGGAGCGGGACGCAGGCGAGCTCGACGCAGGCGGCCAGGGTGAGGTTGGCCGGGTGGACGTGGGTCTCGACGAGGGTGCAGACGATGGCGGCGGCCGTCGGGTCGTGCAGGGACAGGGTCTGGAGCCAGTCGTCGATGGAGAGGGTGTCGAGGTCGGTGCGGGCGGCCAGGAGCTCGGCGCCGAGGCGCTGGGACTCGGCGCCGTGGCTGAGCAGGAGGCGCAGGATGCGTGCCAGGGGCAGTTGGTCACCGAGGGCGGCGGCGCGGGCCTGCACCATCCGGATCGCCCACAGCCGCACGACGGTGGCGCCGGCCGAGGCGACCAGATCGAGCAGCGGGAAGGTGGCGTCCTCCCAGACGGCGGGGAAGATGGGCGCGGGCAGCAGCGCCTCGAGGTCGCGCTTGAGGTAGATACCGCGGGGCTCGCGGGCGGCGGCCTCCGAGCCCCAGAAGCAGAGATGGTAGAGGGTCCAGGCGTCGAGGACGTTGGCGGCGTGCGGGAAGTCGGCGTCGGCGTAGCGGCCGAGGGCGTCGAGGGCTGCAGCGAGGAAGCGGGGCGGGTCGGTGTGGCCGAGGCCGCGGAGGGTGCGGAAGGCGCGTCGGCAGAGGTAGAGGCGGGTGGCGCGGGAGAACCGCCCGGTGGACCCGGCGGCGGTGAGGCTGGAGGGGATGGTCGTGTCGGGCGCGAGGTGTCGCCAGACGTTGAAGCTCTGGGTGCGGTGGTTGTAGTGCCGCGACTCGACCCACCGGCGCCGGACGAGGCGATCGAAGGCGACGGCGAAGCGCACGAGGGCCTCGTCGTCTCCGGCCTGCTCGGCGTCTTTGAAGAGGTGCTTGACGACGACGCGGTGGTGGGGCCGATCGCAGCCATCGTCGATGTAGGCCAGGAGGAGCTCGCGTGCGAACGGGCGCTTGTCGAGATACCACCGCCGGGCGAAGGTGCCGAGCCAGCCCTCCTGGGTGCAGTGGAGCACCTCGTGGAGGAACCGTCGGTCCTCGTTTTCAAAGTAGGCTTCGATGAGGAGGGGCGAGGCGGTCATGGGCTCGGTTCGGGCGGTTCTGGACGGCGCCAACCGTCCGTGCACACACAGCATGAGCCCACGAAGCTACGTCACCCCCCCTCCCTCGTCAAGGCCATTCCTCGACTTTCTTGCTTCGTTCGTATTGTGTAAGAGATTGAATTCAAAGGGGGTTTCCCGTTCAGGCGTCCCATCCTCGCCTCACCGCCCTCATCCCAGCGCCGACCTCCCGCCATGTCCCCGCGTCCGCGCGCTCCAGGCCAGCCCCCGCACGACGCTGGTGAGCTGCTCTCCTGTGGCGACCTTGTGGGGGCCGAACCGCTCCTCAAAGAGGGTGCGCACAGCGGGCACGAAGGAGGTGCCGCCGGTCATGAAGACCCGGTCGACCTGCTCCGGGCTGATGCCCGTGCGCTCCAGCAGCTCGTCGACGCACCCCGCGATGGCGCCCAGCGGCCGCTCGATGCACCGGTTGAAGGTCTCCCGCTTGACCGGAAACTCGATCTTCAGGTCGTGGTCCACGAAGCTGAACATCGCCTCGGGCTGGCTCGACAGCGCGACCTTGAGCCCCTCGACCGATCGGTACAGGTGGTAGCCCAGGTGGCTCTGGATGATGTGCAGGAAGGCCTCGAGCCTGGCCGGCTGCAGCCCGTGCGCGATGTACTCCTCCAGGACCGACACCAGCCTGGCCGAGTTCAGCACCGACAGGCGATGCCACTCGAGGTCGGCGAAGATGGAGGCGGGCACCTCCATGATCTGCTGCATCTGGGTGATGTAGTGGGTGCCGCGGCCCAGATGGGGCGTGACCAGCTCCCGCACGATCTCGTAGTCGAAGGCGTTGCCGGCCACCGGCACGCCATGGGTCCCGATGATCGTCTCTTCACGCTCCACCAGATTTCTTGCCGATGGTCCCACGTGCATCAGCGTGAAGTCGCTGGTGCCGCCGCCAAAGTCTGCGATCAAGACGAGCTCGTCCTGGGTCAGCGCGCGCTCGTAGAAGAACGCTGCGGCGACGGGCTCATACACGAACCGAATCTCCGAGAACCCCGCGAAGCGCAGGGATCGCTCCAGCCGCTCCACGGCGAAGGCGTCCTCGGCCTCGTTGGCGGTCTTGGAGAAGTGGACCGGGCGGCCGCAGACGATCCGACCAGGCAGCGTGCCGAACTCGGCCTCGGCCTCGGCCTTGAGATCCTCGACGATCTGCGCGACGAGCTCCTCCAGGCGGTAGCGCTTGACGAAGATCTGCGTCGTCAAGAAACTCGCGCTGACCAGGTAGCTCTTGATGGACTGGATCAGGCGGCCTTCGCCGTCATCCTCCTCCAGGTAGTGTTCGATGCCCTGGGCGCCGGTCACGGCGAGCGGGAAGCGTCGGTCGTCCACCAGCTCGGGGTGGAAGTAGAGGACCGACGGATAGGTGGGCTCTGCGCCGGTGCGCCTCCAGAACTGCGCCAGCCGCACGTCTCCGTGCTCGAGCACGGCCAGAGCGCTGTTCGTGGTGCCAAAATCGAGGGCAACCTCCATCTCGTCCTCCTTGTGCGGGCGTTTGCCCCGTCGCCGCGGCCTCTCATCGGAGCCTCGGCGACGACACGGCGGGCGGCGAGCGCCGACCGTGTCGGGGCGGAAAAAAGGGGGCTCAACCTAAGACGTCCGTCCCGTCTGCGCAAGCCCCTTCAACTCCGCCTCGCGACCGACTACTCTCAGTCCACCTGGTCGTTCGACTCCGGCACCCCGAGGAAGCCATGCCAAGCCCCCTTTGTCGCCTCCACCCGCTCCTGCCGCTCGCAGCGCTCCTCTTGCTGAGCGTGGGGCTGCTCGGCTGCGGCGCCGTTGATCACGCGCCCCAGACCTGCACCCCGGACGCTCGGGCCTGCGTGGCGCCGAACACCTTCCAGATCTGCCGCCCGGACGGCTCCGGCTTCGACCTCGGCACCTGTCCCGCCGGCAGCCCCTGCGAAGCGGGCCTGTGCAAGCCCGGCGCGACGAACAACGGCGCGACGAACAACGGCACGACGAACAACGGCGCGACGAACAACGGCACGACGAACAACGGAATCGTAAGCAACAACGCCACGAACAATGGGACGACCAATAATGTCGCGACCAACAACGGGATCACCAACAACGGGGTCACCAACAACGGCGATCCCGTCTGCGTGCTGCACGCGGGGGCGGAGTGTCCGGGGGTGGACTTCTCGGGGCGGGATCTGAGCCAGATGGACCTGTCGGGGGCGAACCTGTCGGGGGCGAACTTCGAGGGGGCGAACCTGTGGCAGGCCGACCTGCGGGACGCGAACCTGGTGGGGGCGAACTTCAAGCTGGCCGACATGAACGGGGTCAACGCGCGCGGGGCCGACTTCACCGACGCCAACCTGCACTCGGCCATCCTGCACAGCGGGGAGCTGGACGGGGCGATCTTCGATCGGGCGGAGCTGACCCGGGCGGATCTGGGGGTCGCGCGGGCGCGCCAGGCGAGCTTCCTGGGCTGCACGATGGTGGCGACCCGGCTGGAGGCGACCAACCTCACCGGCTCGACGCTTCAGGGCGCCTTCATGAGCGGCGCCATCCTGACCCGGACCAACTTGACGGACGCCTCGCTGCTCGAGGCCGACCTGTCGTTCGCGACCTTCGCCGACGCCATCTGGTCCAACACGACCTGCCCCGACGGCGCCAACAGCGACGCGGTCGGCTCCACGTGTGAGCAGAATCTCGGGATGTGACAGGGGTTTACGGGGCTCCGTACATCCCGCGATCCCGCGCCCACCGGGCGAAGAACACCAGGTTCGGGGTCACGAGCTCGTCCATGTCGTCGGCCATGACCTCGAGCTCGGCGAGCGTGACCGCGCGGAGCTCCTCGACCTCCTCGACCTGGGCGGTGAAGGGGCCGTCGTGGTGGCCGGTGAACAGGTGGAGCTGCTCGTAGTGGATCCCCGCCGCCGGCCCGAACGCCCCGAGGAAGGTCAGCTCGACCTCGATCCCCAGCTCCTCTCGCACCTCGCGGCGGGCGACCGCGGCGTAGACCTCGTCCAGGCGCTCGTCCGGGCCGCCGAGGTAGTCCTCCTCCTCGACGTGGCCGGAGCTGGAGATGTCCCAGTAGTTGGCGTGGGTGAGCTTGTCCCGGTGGCGTCGCTGGATGACGAGGCGGCCGGCCGAGTCGAAGATCAGGACCTGGGTGGAGCGGTGAGGGAGGTGGTGGGCGTGGATCTCCGCCCGATCCGTCCAGCGGATGAAGCGGTTGTGGGCGTCGACGAGGGCGATGCGTCCGGACATGGGGAGGCTCCTTTGCGGCGGCTTCGGGGGCGGCGGCGTCGAGCCGTGTCGGCTTGACTCGCGCCGCCCGAGGATGCCTCATAGCGCCGCGAACGTACACAGGCAGCGCCACGAGGAAACATGAGTGACAAGGCCGCGATCGTGGAGATGAAGGGGGTCGGGCGTCGGTTCGGCGCCCGCGAGGTCGTCGCGGGGGTGGACCTGACGGTGAGCGCGGGCGAGGTGGTGGGCGTGGTGGGCCCCAACGGCGGCGGCAAGAGCACCCTGCTGATGCTGGCCGCTGGCCTGCTTCGGCCCACCGCCGGGCACGTCAAGGTGTGCGGCAAGACGGCCCACGAGCTGGCGCTGAAGCGGGAGGGGTTGATCGGGCTGGTCACCGCGCGCCCCGGCCTCTATCCTCTCCTGACCGGGTGGGAGAACCTGCGCCACTTCACCGGGCTGTTCGGCATCTCCGAGGCTGAGGAGCGCAAGCGGGCCAATCCGCTCCTGAAGGCGCTCGACCTCGGCGACGGCGCGATGGAGACGCGGATCGGCACATGGTCCACGGGCATGCAGCAGAAGCTCTCGCTCGTGCGTGCCCTGCTCCTGTCCCCGCGCCTGCTGTTGTTCGATGAGCCCACGGCCAACCTCGATCCGGTGGCGGCCCGCACCCTCTACACCGAGCTCCGCAAGCGCGCCGACGAGGGCCTGGCCTGCCTGCTGGTCACCCACGACCTCCAGGCCGCCGAGTCCATCTGCGACCGCGCGCTCCTGTTCGACGGGGGGATCAAGCAGGAGCTGCGGTTCGCCCACCGCAAGCCACCGGAGCCCGGGCCGCTGCTGGCCGCCTGGACCACCACGCTGGGGGTGTCGTCATGAGGGGGATGCTGCACATCGCGCGGACGGAGGTGCTGGAGCACTGGAGGCAGCCGTCGTTGCTGGTCGTGATGGTGCTGTCGTACCTCGTGGTGGCGGTCTTCTCGTGGGTGCCGCTGTGGGCGTTGGACATCGTGGCGTCGGACCCTGTGGCGCTTGCGGACTTCTTGCGGCAGCTCCAGGCGCTGGGCGTGACGGGCGGTGAGAACCTCCTCACCAACCTGACGACGACGATCATTGGCGGGGTCTACATCCTGGCGTTCACGGACATGCCGGTGCTGGTGGGGTCGTTCGCGGCCTACGCGGTGCTGCACGACCGGCTGCACCACACGCTACCGTTCATGATGCTGGCGCCGATCACACGGACGCAGCTCCTGGCGGGCAAGGTGTTGGGGGTCATGGCGCTGCCGTATGTGCTTCACCTCGTGATCGTCGGGGTGCTGACGTTGCTGTGCCGACGGCTGGCCATCGTGGAGCCGAACCTGGACGAGCTGGGGAGCTCGGTGGGTTGGTGGGTGGCGTTCCTGCTCGGGGTGCCTGCGTCGGCGATGCTGGTGGGCACGATCGGGGCGGTGGTGTCGGCGCTGGCGCCGGACGTGCGGTCGTCCTTTCAGTGGGTCGGCTTCCTGGTGTTCTTCCTCAGCCTGGGCACGGCGGCGATGATGCAGCAGCTCCACGCCGCAGGGCCGGAGCTCCAGGTCGTGTTCACCGTGGGCTGCCTCGCCGGGGCGTTCGGCATCCTGGCGCTGGGCGGTCGGCTGATCAGCCGGGACATCGGGGCGTGAGGGGCGCCCCACGCCAAGACGGCGCGCGTCGGGCGCGCTGGATCAGCGTGGGGTGGCGAACTTGTGCGTTGCGCCCAACCCTCTGTTACGGAAGGTCTTTTCGGCTCGCGGCGCGCATCGTCCCGGTGCTCCGCGAGGGGGCCTCGTTCTCGCCGGTCTGGGCGGGCGTGGCGGAGCGGCGAAGTCGGATGAGGGAGTCGGTGGTGGGGCGGGTGGACTCGTCCCAGACCTGCTTCGGACGGAGAGTGATGGCGCGGAGGCTCTCGTCGAGCGTGGCGCGGGTCTCGGTGCGCTCGTGGCCGGCGCGGGTGAGGAGGGAGCCGGACCGGCGGGCGGCGCGGCGCGCCGAGGCGACGCGGGCCATGTCGTGGGCGGAGAGCCGCTCGGCCATGGCGAGCGCGGCGGTGGTCTCGGAGTGGGGAGAGGGCGGGGCGGCCTCGGCGCGGGTGAGGGGGAGCAGGAGGGTGAAGGTGGAGCCTCGGCCCTTCTCGCTCTCGGCCAGCACGTCGCCGCCCATGAGGCGGGCGAGGCTGCGGGTGAGGCTGAGGCCGAGGCCCGTGCCTCCGAAGCGACGGGTGGCTGAGCCATCCTCTTGCACGAACGGCTCAAAGACGCGATCGAGGCGGTCGGCGTCGATCCCGATGCCGTTGTCGATGACCTCGAAGGCGATGTGCGGGACGTTGGTCTGGTGGGTCACGGCGACGTGGAGCAGGATGTGGCCGCCCTCGGTGAACTTGCAGGCGTTGCTGAGCAGGTTGTAGAGCGCCTGGCGGAGGCGGAGGGGATCGGAGGTGAGGTGGGTGGCGTCAGCCTCGACGCAGACGTCGAGTCGTGTTCCGGTTTTGTCGGCGAGCGGTCGAACGGTGGCCAGGACGTCCCCGGTCAGGGTCGCGACGTCGATCTCCTCACAGGTGATGTCCAGGTGGCCGGCGTCGATCCTGTTGAGGTCGAGCACGTCGTTGATGAGGACGAGCTGGTGATGGGCGGCCTGCTGGATGCGCTGGAGATCGGGCAGGATGTGTTCTGTTCCTGTCTCCTCGGCCTCTTCCTCGATGAGCTCGGCGTAGCCGATGATGGCGTTGAGGGGGGTGCGCAGCTCGTGGCTCATGTTGGCCAGGAACTGGCTCCGCGCCTCGTTGGCCCGGCGGGCCTCGAACTCGGCCTGACGGTGGAGGAGGGCCTCGTGCTCGAGCTCGAGGAGGCGCGCGGCGACCGCCTTGTCGACCTCGGCGTCGAGGGCGTCGAGGGCGTCGTCGAGCGCGGATTCGGGGGTGAGGTCGGCGATGACCCAGGCGAGGCGAGGTTGGGCGTGGACCTGGATGGCGGCGCAGGTGCACCGGACGGGGACGGGCTGGTAGTCGCCTCGGAGCCCATAGCCCTCCTCGCCGTGCGCCCCCATCGCGGCGATGGCGGCGGCGCGGTCAGCGATGCGCTGGCCGTCGGCGTTGTCGAGGAGGGATGGGAGCAGGAGGCGGATCGACTGACCGGCGAGGTCCTCGGCGGGGTGGTGGAACAGGGCCTCGACGGCGGGGGTGACGGCCTCGATGGTGCCGCTCGGCGTGGTGAGCACGACGGCGTGAGGGAGGCTGGCCAGGACGGACCAGCAGGCGGACCAGGGCGTCTCCTCGACCGGTGGGGTCGGGAGGTCTGCCAGGGCGGGCGCGGGTGCCGCGGAGGGGGCTGCGAGATGGTGTCGGGCCCAGACCCACGTCAGGGCTGCGGCGAGGAGGACGAGCAGGCCGAGGCCGCGCGCAGGGCCTTCGGCGAGGATGGCGATGGCCATCGCGCCGAGGGCGGCGGGGGTGACCGCGGCCACGGCGACGGCGCGGAGCGCGCGTCCTGCGTGGGGCGCGGTGGTGGGTAAAGGAACCTCGCTGGTTCGAGGTGACGTAGACATCGTCGCACCTCCTGGTCGGCCGGTGGCCGGCGGCTCTAGAGTTGGGGGCGCATACTGTCCTACGTGCACCCACATTTCAAGGGCCGATCGTCAGATTGTGCCGATCTGGGGACGGAGGTGGCGGGGGGCGACGCGATGAGGTGTGTGGTCGCCTCGCGGGTCGCGCCTTCGCGGGTCCGCGGTGTGTTGCAAAAACACCTTGCCATATAGGTGATTGCGCAACACGGCGGGCTCACGGGTGGAGGATCACATACTCCCAGGGCGCCAGGGTGAGGGAGAGGGCGCTGCCGGTGACGGTGAAGGTGCGGTCGGAGGTGGCGCTCTGGAGCGCACGGCCTTCGAGGCCCAGCTCGGCCGGGACGGTGATGGCCTCGACGCGGCTGCTCTCACCCTTGTTCATCGCGATGATGACGCCGTCGCCGGGGGCGGTCCAGCGCGCGTAGACGTAGAGGGTCTGGTCCTTCCACAGCTCGCGCCGCTCGCCGTGGCGCAGCGGGCGCAGGTCGCGACGCGCCTGGCCGATGGCCTGGAGTCGGCCGAGGAGCTCGCGCTGGTTGGCGTTGCGGGTCCAGTCCATGAAGCGGCGGTTGTCCGGGTCTCGGGAGCCCGCCAGGCCGATCTCGTCGCCGTAGTAGATCAGCGGGACGCCCTTGCTGGTGAGCAGGAAGGCGAAGGCCAGCGTCATGCGGTTGATGATGTTCCATTGGTCGACGGTGTCGGCGGGCCCGGCGGCCATGAGGTCGACCGTGTTGCCCCAGGGGCCCTCGTCGTTGCGAGCGATGATGGTGGCCATGCGGTCGATGTCGTGGTTGCCGAAGAAGGGGCTCATCCACCAGACGGCGTCGCCGTAGCCGCTCGGGCTCTCGTTGAGGGCGACGCCGTCGTCGAGGTCGCGGAAGGAGCCGTCGTAGACGAAGGTGTCGCGGATGCGGCTGCGGGTGAAGAAGTCGAACTGGCCGTGCAGCTCGTAGTCGGCGACGAAGGCCATGATCTCGCTGTGGGAGTCGGTGAAGGTCTCGCCGACGGTGTAGTAGGGCGCGCCGCCGTGGGCCTCGATCTGGTCGCGCAGGGTCATGCGGAGGGTGCGCATGATGACGTGGTCCATGTGGCGGGCGGCGTCGATGCGGAGGCCGTCGACGTCGTAGCGCTCGATCATGGCGAGGGTGTCGGCGATGACGCGGCGGGTGATGGCGTGGTTGCGGTAGCTGAGGTCGGGCAGGAAGGTGTCGAACTGGCAGTCGAGGCCGCGGCCGTTGAAGGGGTCCCAGCCGCAGCTGTCGGAGCCGCAGATGCAGGTCTGGGAGCACCAGTCGGGGTGCTCCTGGCAGTAGGGGTGGTCCTCGTGGACGTGGTTGAGCGCGAGGTCGAACAGGATGCGGATGCCGTGCTCGTGGGCGACGCGGGTCAGCTCGGCGAGCCGGTCGTCGGCGGCGGCCTCGTCATCGCCGTAGCGGGGCTCGGGGGCCAGGGAGATGGGCCAGTAGCCGTGAAAGCCGGTCATCATCTTGGAGCGATCATTGTTCTTATCGGGGTAGATGTGGTCGGTGTTGTCGTAGATGGGGGAGAGCCACAGCGCGTTGATGCCGAGGGTGTCGAAGTAGCCCTCCTCGATGGCCTGGGTGATGCCGCGGAAGTCGCCGCCGAGGTAGTTGGCGCGCTCCTCGGCGCCAGCGATGCGGCGGTCGACGCCGTCGCTGTCGCGGAACCGGTCGGTGAAGACGAGGTACATGACGGCGTCCTGCCAGGTGAACGCCTCGGCCTCGTGCCACAGGGGGAGGTAGAAGGGGTTGTTCTCGGCGTCGACGCCGCGCTGGTCGGCGCCGGTGAGCCGGATGGAGTACTTGCCGTGGGCGGGGGCGCGCATGGTGAAGGAGACGACCTCCGTGCGGGCGTCCAGGGCCGGCGTGACGGGCTCGCCGCCGACCGTGAGGGCCACGCTGCCTGGCGCGAGGGGGCTGTCCTCGGTGGCGCGAACGAACTGGAAGCGGCCCGTGATGGTGCCGTCGGCGGCGACGCGGGCGTCGAGGGCGCGCCACTCGGGCTTGTGGCAGTCGGCGACGCGCAGGCTCCGGTTCTCGACGCCGCCGTCCCACTGGGTGTAGACGTCGGGAGGGACGGAGCTCTCGAACTGGCCGTCGAGCACGAACTTGAAGGGCCACGCGCCCGGGTCGACGTCGACCTCGGCGCGCCAGACGTCACCGACGCGGACGAGCGGGACGCCGGTGGGGCTCCACGTGCCCAGGGCCGCGTGGCCGCCGCTGATCGCCACCGAGCTGCCCGGCCCACGGTACTCCACGACGGTCGTGCAGCTCCGCCGGGTCAGGTCGCCGCCGCCGTCGGGGCCGATGTCTTCGGGGCCGAGGTCGTCGGGGACGTCAGGGGAGGTGTCGAGGTCGCCGTTGTTGCTGGCGTCGGGCGGGTCGGCGTCGTCTCCGGCGTCGAGGTCGCCGTTGTTACTGACACCGTTGTTGGTGACGCCGTTGTTGGTGACGCCGTTGTTGCTGACGCCGTTATTGTTGTTGTCGTTGTTGTCGTTGTTGTCGTTGTTGTCGTCGTTATCGTTGTTGGCGACGCCGTTGTTCCACAGAGGGGCGTTGTTGTCCTCGGCGGGCGGATCGCTGCAAGCGGCCGCGCCAAGGAGGAAGGAGAGGGCAAGAAGGATGGAGAGGTGGGTACGGTGGGTCATGGCTTGCTCGTCTGCAGCGCCAGGTGCGGGCGGGCGTGGCCGCCTCGGCGATGGGAGTCTCAGCATAGAGAAGTGACGCCGTCGGTGGAAGGGGGCGACGCCGACCGGCCCTCACCGGACCTCGACCCCGCCCTCGACGAAGGCCGCGCCGCCGCGGCTGTCGCGCAGGACGGCGAAGAAGCGCACAGGGCCTCCCGCCTCGGGTGCCGTCCAGCGGTTCGTGGCGCGCGCGTCCGCGACCGCGCTGCGATCTTCGAGGAAGCGACCACCGGTGGCGAACCAGGAGACGGTCAGGGCCTCCACGTCGTCGACGAGCGTGCGTGAGGCGGGGTCAAAGCGCACATACGCCTCCTGCCCCATGGCCTCGACCGTGAGGTCGAGGCTCGCGCCCGACGCGACGTTCTCCGGCAGCTCGAGCGCGCCGATCGACGGGTTCTGGTTCGGCGCGTAGCGCTCGCTGAAGTCCTGGGCGACGCCGAGCGGGGCCTGCGCCAGGTTGCATCGGATGCGCTGGAGGCCGAAGGCCACCTGGCCGAGCGCCTCGACGCGCACGGGGACGAAGAAGCCGCCGGTCACGTCGGGGTCGCGGCCGCGCAGGCCGGGGCCAGGCGGGTCGGGCCCGAAGCGCTTGCAGGCGTCCATGGGGACGAGCCCGGCGGCGGCGGTGGCGATGGGGGCGCCGCCGTCAGCGAGGCACGCGGCGGTGACGATGTTGTTCTCGATCGGCGGCTTGGGGGTGAGGCAGAAGGTCCAGTCGAAGGCCGCGGTGACGCGGCCCTCCTCGTCCACCACGAGCGCCTCGAAGGACGCGGGCTCCCCGGGGCGGACCTCGGGGGGCTCGCCGCGCACGGCCAGCACGCGGGGGCCGTCCACGAGGGAGGGCGGCGCGCCGAGGTCGGGCGCGCAGGCGAGCGCGCCGAGCCCGGCGACCGCGAGGGTGAAGAGTCGTTGTGATCTCATATATATCATAGATCGTATCTCGCGCCGACGATGGCCAGGGTGGGCAGGCCCTGGACGAAGCCCGGCTCCGAGTAATCAAAGTTATAGATGATCTCCTCGGCATTGGTTCGATTGGTGACATTCTGCACATCGACGTAGGCCGAGAGCGCGCCGATCGGGAGCGGGACGCGGTACTCGACGCGCAGGTCGAGCTGGAAGAAGTCGGGCATGCGCTCGCTGTTGTGGGCGCCGAAGATCGGCTGGAAGCGGTCGTTGCGCGCGTCGAAGAAGGCGCCGATGACCGGGGTCCGCGGGAAGCCCGTGGTGTAGCGGGCGCGCGCGCCGAAGGACCACGCGCCGACGTCCTGGCTCAGCGCGAGCGACAGGGCGTGAGTCTGGTCGAAGTCGAACAGGCGCGTCGGTCCGCCCTCGAAGTCGACGCGCTCGCTCCGGGCGAGTGTGTAGCTGAACCAGCCGGAGAGCGCGCCCGCCAGCGCGCGCCGGAGCAGGAGCTGCGCGCCGAAGCTGCGTCCGCGGCCGTCGTTGGTCAACGCACGTGCCAGCTGGGGGTTGGGGCTGGGGCTCCGGGCGACCAGGCTGGAGAAGTCCTCCCAGAAGCCCGTCACCTCCAGGTCGGTGGCGTCGTCCAGGGCGAGCGAGGCGCCGGTGACGGCGTGCAAGGCGCTGGACAGCTCAAGCGCCGGGTTGCCGAAGACCGCGCTGAGGTCCTCGGGGCGAGGCGCCTGGTGGTAGCGACCCGTGGCGGCGTGCAGCGCCACGCCGTCCGTCACGGCCCAGCGCACGGCCAGCCGAGGGTCGAAGGCCAGCTCCAGTCGCCCGAAGCCGATCCGCGGCGACTCGCCGATCGGCGGCGCGAGCCGGTCCCCCTGCACGAGGAAGACGTCCGCGCGCAGCCCGGGCACGACGCTCACCGGCCCCACCGTCACCTCCGCCTCGAGGTGCGCGCCGAAGTCCACCGTGTCCTCGCCGAACGCGTCCGCGCTCACGTCGTCCCCGGGCGGCTGCCCGAACACCGAGACATCCCCCTCGCGCGGCGGTCGGTTGAGCGAGCCGACGCGCTCGACGTCCGTGGCGTCGCCGAGCGCGTCGACGCCGAGCACGAGGGTGACGTGCTCGTCCACGGCCTCGCGGTAGCTGGCGCGGAGGCCCAGCCGGGTGGTGTCGGTGAGCAGGTCGGCGGGCGTCGGGCCGAAGCGCGCGCGTCGGCTGTGGCGGATGAGCAGGGCGTGAGGGGTGGCGGTGAAGCTGGCGCCGTTTGGCAAAATCCTGTTGTATGACAGGTAGATGGCTGAGAAGCGCGAGTCGATCTGCTCGCGCCGCTCCGCGGCGCTGCGCTCGAGGCTGTCGCTGGAGTGCAGGAAGGTCAGCCCCACCCACTCGTCTCGCCGCAGGTCCGCCTCGGTCCGAAGCTGGAGGTCGTAATAGCGGGGAATGGAGAAGAGCTCCTCGACCTCGTCGTCCACCAGCGCCGGGAAGAGCCGGTCGAGGGTGCCCACGCGGCCGGCAGCGGCCGCCCGCACCCGCCCCCCGACCGGCACGGAGAGCTCGCCCGAGGCGCCGTAGAGATCTGCGGCGAGGTAGCCGGCGGGCGCGTCGGCGGGCAGGTGCCTGGTGGTGACGCGGACCAGGCCGCCGAGGCCTCGCCCGTAGGGTGCCCCGAAGGCCGCCGGCACGAGCTCGATGGACTCGACCAGCGCGGAGTTGATCGTGGAGCGGACTCCGCCGAGGTGGTACAGCGCCGGGATCTCGACGCCGTCGACCACGACGCGGGTGTCCTCCGGCGCCGCGCCCCACACCACGAGGTTGGCCGAGCCGCCGGCGGCCTGGGCGACGCCAGGGAGGCTCTGGACGACCTTGAGCAGGTCGCCCTGCGTGCCGGGGATCTTGCGTGCCTCCTCGGCGCGCACGCCGATGCGGGTGTCGCTGGCGATGCGTCGCGGGGCGCGAAGGACGAGCTCCTCGTCCACGGCGTCGTCGATCGGCTCCAGGGTCCACGCCACCGTCCGCGACTCGCCGACCTCCAGCACCTCGGTAGAGCGCAGCGGGACGAACGACGGGCCGCTGACCGCGACCTCATAGACGCCCGGCGGGACGTCGATGAAGGCGAAGCGGCCCCCGGCGTCCGTGGTGGTCGTCTGCGGGTCGGCGGCGCTGAGCGCCACGGTCGCGCCAGCGACGGGCTCGCCGCTGCGCAGCCGGAGGGTGCCGGACAAGGTGGTGGTCGGAGGGGGCAGCTCGACGGTCTCGGTGAAGGTGTAGCGGTACTGGATGCGGATGGGCGTCGGGACGCCTTCGACCTCGGCGGGCTCGAACTTGAACTGGCGCGCAGCGGCGATGGCGGCGGCGTCGAAGGCGCCGCCGCCGGACTCGGCCACGCTGACGTCGATCACCTCGCCGTCGGCGCCGATGTCGATGAAGAGCACCACGGAGGACTCGCCGCCGCCTTCGGGCGGCGAGGCCTCGACGAAGCGGACGAGCCTCGGCGGCCGGGTGAGCTCCTGGGCGTGGGCCGGGGTGGAGATCAGCATCGCGGCGACGAGCGCGCAGGCGATCATCACGCTTGTCGCGGTGATTCGCATCTCAGTCGGTGAGCTCGAAGCGTCGCGCCACGACGTAGGTCCCCTCGATGGCTCGCCCGCAGGCGCGCGCCGGCTCGAAGCGCCAGGTCTTGACCGCCTCGACGGCCTCGCGATCGATCACGGCGTGGACGCCGGCCAGGACGCGCACGTCCGAGACGGTGCCGTCCGCGGCGACGCGGAGGCGGAGGATGAGTCGTCCCACGGCGCCGTCCAGGCGCGCTTGCTCGGGAAAGGCGATGAGGCGCGGACGCTGCTGGGGGCGCGGGCGGGTGCGGTCGGTGCAGGCGGGCGGCGTGTGGACACCGACCGCGCGCCTGGGCTCGGGTGCCGGCGGCGCGCTCGGCCGTCCAGGTCCCTCGACGGGCTTGCCGCCAGCATCGGCGCCGAGCGCGATCGCGAGCCCGGGGCCATCGGCGTTGCCGAGCACGAGACCGCTGACGAAGAGGGGCGCGCGGGCGTTGGTGTGGCCGTCGGAGGCCGGCGTGGCCGGGGTGGCGCGGGCGGGGGCGTGCCTTCGGGGCTGGGGGCGGGGCCTCGGGGGCGCGGGTTCGGGTTCGGGTTCGGGTTCGGGTTTGGGCTTCGGTTCGGGTTTCGGCTCGGGCTTCGGGGTGGCCTTGGGGGTGGACGCATCCAGGATGCGGATCACGGTGGCGATCCGCTCAGGCCGGGTGCTGCCGATCGCCAGGAGGATGGCGCCGAGCACGAGGTGGACGACGATCGAGATGACGAGGGTCCGGCCCTTCACGCGCGTCTACCTCCCCACCTCGACGTTGATCGCGAACTGCGTGACACCGGCCAATTTGGCTAAATCAATCATCTCCACGACCTCGCCGTGTGAGACGGCCGCGTCGGCGCTGATGACGACGGTCTGCGCCGGGTTCGCCTTCATGGCGGCGGCGAGCGCCTCGGAGACGCGCGCGCGCGTGGTGGGCTCCTGTTCGAGGAAGAGGGAGCCGTCGGCGAGCAGGGTGACCTTGATGGGGGCGGCGGCGGGCCCGTCGGAGGAGCTGGTCTTGGGGAGCTGGACCTTGAGGGTCTGCGAGACGATGTAGGTCGAGGCGACCATGAGCACGACGAGCAGGACGAGCACCACGTCGACCAGGGGGGTGACGTTGATGCCGCTGATCATCCTGCCGCCGGTCGCGCCGCGCCCGAGCTCGTCGAGGGGTCCACCGGCCATCAGACGACCTCCCGCGCGCGGTTGCGCGCGTGCTCGCGCTCGCGCTCGAGCTGGGCGATCAGGAGGTGGCCGATCTGCGCGATGTTCTCCTCCACGTCCAGGGCGCGCTTCTGGAAGCCGTTGTACGCCGCGACCGCCGGCAGGGCGACGAGGATGCCGACCGCGGTCGCCACGAGGGCCTCAGCGATGCCGGTCATGACGTTGTCCATGGCGCCCATGGCGTTGTGACCGAGCTGCTGAAAGGCGGTGACGACGCCAAGAACCGTGCCAAACAGCCCAAGAAACGGCGCGTTGTTGCCGAGCGTCCCCAGAAACAGGAGCCCCCCCTGGAGCTGCTTGCGGTGGCCGCGGACGCTGGACTGGAGCGCCTGGCCGAGCGCTTCGGGGCCCGCCTCGTACCAGTCCAGCACCTCGCCCAACACCTTCGCTTCAACGCTGCGCCCCCTGGCGACGAGCGCCCGCGCGCCGGCTTTGTCGCCCCTGGCCAGCATCCCGGCGAGTTCCTTGCCGAACGCGCCGGCGTCCACGCGCCGCAGCGCGAACCAGATCAGCCGCTCCATGATGACGCCGATCGAGAGCATCGACAGGGCGATCAGGCTGTAGATCACCGCGAAGCTGCCGTAGTGGGCGATCGCCCCGAGATCTCCGATCATCTCATCGCTCCTCGAAGCGGAGCGCCAGCAGGCCGGCGCCAAGGTCGTGCCCAAAGCGGGTGTCCAGCTCCGTGCTGACGCCCTCCGCGCTGGCGATCAGCTCACCTCGCCGCCTCACCTCCACCCACCAGCGCGCGCTGCTCTGGCCGCACATGGAGAAGGTGTCGACCCGCACCTGAAAGAGGCCGGCGGGCGGAGGCGCCGCCCACACGACGTGCTCCTGCCGCACCCCGTCGATCACGCACCGCCCGTTGCTGTCCACGCCGAACGCCCCGCCAGCGGCGAGCGCGGCGGCCGACGGCGGCTCGCCGGGCCGCGTCGGCGCCGCTGCGTTCGGGTTGCGCGACCAGAGCTCGACGCCGTCGGGCTGGACGACCCGCAGATCGAGGTCGGCGTCCCGATCCCACCCCAGCGTCACCACCAGCTCCCCGTCTGGCCGCGCCGGACCCGCGCTCGCCAGCTCCAGCCGGCGGCGCTCGCCGTAGCGGGCCCCGGCGTCGACGGCGGACAGGACGAGCGCGACGGGTTCGTCGCCGAGCGCGTGCGAGAACGCCAGGTGCGCCTCGAAGGTCGGCTGATCGGGCAACGTCACGTCCGGCGGCCCCGCCACCAGGACCCAATACCCCCGGTCCCCCTCCAGGCCGATCGCCACCGCCGACGCCTCCGGCTCCAGCGTGCCGCTCAGCGGCCGGTCCACCTCGCCCGGACGGAAGCTGTTGGTCAGGTTGAGCACCGAGGTGATCGCCGGTCCCTCCGAAGGGGCCCCCAGCGCGCCCTCCACGAACTGCGCCCCGTCCACCACGAGCAGCGCGTCCACGCCAGGGTCGGCGCTCGCACCGACGCAGCCGGCCAGCAGGAGAGCGGCGCCCACGCCGGGCGTCCACCGCCTCACAGGTCCACCTGCGCGCGCAGCAGGAGCCGATCGGCCTCCAGCCTCGCCGGCTCGCCGGACGCGCTCCGGCCCAGGTTGTTGTCGTTGGCGTTGTACTCGACCGCGAACAAGAAAGACTCAAAGCCCGTCCAGCCGAGCACGACGCTCAAGGTCGACACGCTCCGATCCAGCGGCACCAGCGCGGCCGCGCGCCGCTCCGAGGCGTCTGCGTCCGGGTCGTAGCGGTCGTAGCGCAGGCCGAGCACGCCGAGGCCGAACAGGTCCTGCGACAGCCCCGCGGCGAAGCCGAGCTCCCGCTGATCGCGCCCCAGCGTCACGGGGTCGGCCACGAGCACGCCGCGGTCGAGGTCAAGCGCCCAGAAGACCTCCCCGAACACGCTCAACGTCCCGACGCCCGGCAGCTCGATCGCCACCTCCACATCCCCTCCGAGCGCCGAGCGCTCGAAGGTCTCCGAGGGCCGTCCCGCCGTCCCCGCCACCGGCTGCAGCTCCGAGATCTCCACGACGCCGTTCTCGTTGGCGTCCACCCACTGCAGGCTGTCCTTGGTGCTCGGCGTCCCCGGCGACAGGCCTTCACCCTGGAGCAGCGACGCGCCCCCCTCCAGCTGCACGCCGCCCCCCATCGGGATCACGACGCCGAGGCGGCCGAGCAGGTCGCGCGACGCGGTCGGGTCCTGGGCGGCGAAGTCGGCGGCGCCCAGCGGCGAGCCGTCCACCGCGGCGAGCTGGTAGCGCACGAAGCGCCACTGGCCGCGGACCTCCACGCCCAGGTCGAGCCCGCTGCCAAAGAGCGCCCGCGCGGCCTGGCTGCGCTCCACGAACAGCCGCCCTTGCGAGCTGGCTTGCAGGTCGTGCCCGAACGGCACGCGCAGGAGCCCGAAGCGTCCCTCCACGATCGCCCAGCGCCCCACCTCCGGCGCCTCCTGAGGCCACGCCACCCCCGCGAAGGCGGTCTGGAGCTCCACGCGCGCCCCGCGCGTCGTGTTCCCGTCGAGCTCCACCTGGCCGAACGCCCACCGCCGCGTCGCGCGCCCCCGCAGGCGCGCCCGCCGGATCAGGACGCGCGTGGCGTTCAACGGCTCCCCCGTCGCCGGATCGAGCTCATCCACGGACGTCTGGTCCAGCAGGACGCCGATGGCCTGCACGTAACCATCCATAACAATTGGATTTTCTTCTGTGGTCTGCGCTGCCGTGCCCTGGGGACGTGGCGGTGCCTGACCGGCCTCGCCCGGCGTTGAGGGGGCCTGAGCGGCGCCGAGGCGGGGCGTCGCGAGGAGGACAAGGATGCCGCTAAGGCAGAGGAGGGAGCGTGCCATCGGCCTCAAGCAGCGGGAGGGTGGGGTTCTTGTCGATGCCGACGGCGTCGGTGCAGGCGTTGATGAGCTGCGCGTGGGTGGTGGGGGTGCCCTCGAAGCACAGGGGCGCCCCGTTGTTGGCGGCGCCGTTGTTGGCGGCGCCGTTGTTGGCCACGGTCGTGCTCTCGTCGCCGCAGGCGGCCGCGGCGAGGAGCAGGGAGGCGGCGAGACAGAACCTGAGCCGGGTCATGGGCTAGTCCTCACAGAAGCCGAGGTTGCAGGAGCCTCCACCGCACGCGGCGTCGTCCGTGCAGGCGGTGCAGGTGCCCGAGGAGGCGCCGACGCGCTCCTCGAAGAAGCAGTGGCAGGGGGCGGCCGGGGTGTACGGGCTGAACTCGCCGCCCTGACTGGCCCGGCTGACGCGCATGGCGCAGTCGGGGATGAAGCCCAGGTCGACGATCGTCGCCGTGGCGTCGAAGCCCGGGTCCGGCGTCACCGGTCGGCTCTGCAGCAGGTTGAGCAGGAGCGCCGCGCCGGCGTTGGCCGGCCGCCCGTCCTGGCCGACGCGGGCGACGAAGATCGCCGGGCCCCACAGCCCATAGTGACCGTCTCGCACGTTCTGCTTGTCGAAGGTCGTCGGCGTCGAGTCGGGGTAGAAGGCCAGGTTCTGGCCGAACGCCTTGAACGCCAGCGCGTTGAGCTTGTCCCTGTTGCTGTCGAAGTTGGCGCCGCCCACGATCGCCAGCGTCGCCTCGACGTTGACCGAGCTGGCCACGGCGTTGATCACGTCGCTGGTCTTCTCCAGCTGCACCCCCTTCCACCGCGAGGCCGGCACCCCGAAGTTCGCGCCGAACGTGATCTTCGTCCCGCTCGTGTTCGGCCGGGTGAACAGGAAGGACTCGTGGGTCCACGGCGCGATCTGTCCCGCCGCCCCGAAGCCCCACACGAAGTACGCCTCCTCGGCCGTGATCGCCACCTGGGAGCTCGCCTCCGGCACGACGAAGACGAACGGCAGGATCGGACCTGCGAACGCGGCGACCCCGTCAGGTGGGGGCGTCGCGGTGCAGCTCTCGACGTAGACGTCGCTGTGGATCATGTCGAGGTCGACCCCGGCGGCGTCCACCGTGCACGTGCGCGGCGGCAGCTCCGGCGTCCACGCCGGGTCCTCGGCGCTGGAGGGCACGTAGGTGAGGTTGGTCGTCAGCTTCGTGCCGCTGGAGATGGCGTCGATCATGGCGCACGAGCGCCCGTCGATGAAGACCAGCGTCACGGGGTCCGTCGTGTCCCGCAGCGCCCGTCCGAGGGTGCGGATCAGCGGCAGGACGGTGCTGCCGACCATCATGTACACAGGGTGGGTGAGCGAGTCGCAGGGGAGCTCATCCTGTGCGTTCGCCTCCACGGGCAGCGCCAGGAGCAGCGCTCCGATCCACAGGGCGCCGAGGTGGCGTGTCCAGCGCTTCAGCACGGGTTCCTCCAGAGGATGGGGTCAGGAGCCTGTCAGGGCACGATCTCGAACATGCGCATAGCCGCATACCATGCGCCAACCCACGCGCCGGTGACCCTTGAGCGCAGCGCGTTACACGCGCCATGGAAGGTATGCGGACATTCACATATGCACGTCGGGGCGGATGCTAATGGCTCACGGCATCCAGGTCAAGACGCCAGGGCGCGCTGCCCCCTGGCCGCCAGAGGCACGCGCCAACGGCGGCCGGGGGCGAGCCGCCCCCGGACCCCCATTCCAGGAACTCGATAGCCCTGGCGTGCGGCGAGGACGCTCAGGGCTCTTCGGATCGCGGGAAGCGGAGCTCGCAGCAGCCGAGGTCAATGCCCTTGTCGGGGCGGGCCATGTCGCTGCGCACGGAGGGGTGGAGGGCGTAGATGACGCGCTTGGCGTCCCGCGTGGCCTGCACGAGACCGGCGTTGCGCAGGACGGCGAGGTGCCTGGAGGCGAAGGCCTGCTCCAGGTGGAGCGCGTCGCAGATGCCGGAGACACATTGTTCGCGCTCGAAGAGGACGGTGAGGATGCGGAGGCGGGTCTCGTTGCCCATCGCGCGCAGGAGCTCGGCGCACTGGGCGGGGCTGGGGGGGGTGGGTGGGTCGAAGGCAGACATGGACAACCAGGCTGGAGGTCGAAGGACGAGCGGGGATGAGGCGCGGATCCTGGAGCGATGAGCGCCCGTGGAGCGCCGAGATCGTCTCAGCCCCCCGAAGGTATGACCTGGCGGAGACGGTGTAAAGGTCGCCACCTCGGCGCTGCGCTGGCGCTCCTTCTGGGAGCGGAGGTCCACAAGAAGTGCGCCGGGCCGGTGCGGTCCGCAGGCGCTGCGAGGGGGGCGCAAGGGCCAGATTGCGCAAAATTTGCGCGCCGGAGTGTGCGGTGGCAACGGCTGCGGGGCGCGAGGGGGGGGGCGCGGACGTGCGGGCGGGGCGGGATGCGATGGCGCGGGGCTTGCGTGTGCATGGGGACACGCTGCGGCGCAGCGCCGAGGCCGTGGCGCAGCGTCTCGACCGCACCCTGAGGAGGTCGTTCGTGCCGAACCCGATGGTGCCCGATGCCGAGCTCTCTCGCGTGCTCGCGCGCGTCTCTCCCCGCACCCAGCAGGCCTTTCAGGCCGTGGATCGCAAGCTGTTCATGCCGCCGGAGCTGCGTGGGCAGACCTATGTGGACCATCGGATCCCGCTGGCGGAGGGGCGTTCGATGCCGCCGGTCGCAGCGGTGGCGCAGATGATCGAGGCGCTGGCGCTGACGGGCGAGGAGCGGGTGCTGCACATCGGGACGGGGTCGGGGTATGCGGCGGCGCTGCTGGGGCGGCTGGCGCGGGAGGTCTTCACGATCGAGCACGTGCCGCGGCTGGCGGCGGAGGCGAGGGATCGGCTGGCGGCGTTGGGGGTGGGCAATGTCACGGTGTCGGAGGGGGATGGGCTGCTTGGGTGCCCGGCGCGGGCGCCGTTCGACGCCATCCTGTTGAGCGCGACGGGGATGGAGGTGCCGCGGGGGCTGCTCGATCAGCTGGCGATCGGGGGGCGGCTGGTGATCCCGGTGGGGCCTTTCCGGGCGCATCAGGAGCTGTACCGGGTCGTGCGGCGGGACGCGGAGGACTTCGAGGAGCAGCACGTGGGGACGCTGCGGATGAGCCCGCTGCTGGGCGACATCCTGGTGCAGATCGCGGAGGTGGCGCCAGCGGAGATCGAGGAGGCGGCGGCGGTGGCCCAGGGGAGCGGGCGGCGGCTCGGCGAGGTGCTGATGCAGCTGGGGTTCGTGGAGGAGCGGGATCTGTATCGGGCGTTGGCGCGGCAGCGGGGGCTGCGGTTCGCGACGGTGGACGAGCTGCTGCCGCGGTTTGATCCGTCGCTGGCGCAGGCGGTGCCGCGCCAGTTCTTGATCTACAACCAGCTCATCCCGATTAGCCGCTCGGACACGACCGCCGAGGTGGCCACGAGCAACCCGAACGCGGCGGCGACGGAGCTGGCGCAGGCGCTCGACCGCAGCATGGTCGACGTCTTCCTGGTCAGCCCGACGGACTACCGTCGGCTGTGGACGATCGTGGATCTGGGGAGCATGTCGGGGGTGGCGGGCGATCGGGGGGTGTGGGAGGCGCCGGCGTTGGAGGAGGAGGGAGACCTGCTCGCCGAGCGGGGGGCGGGCACGGAGGAGACGCGGTATGTGGAGCTGTTCGACGCCTTGCTGCTGTATGCGGTCGGCGAGCGGGCGAGCGACATCCACTTCGAGCGGTTCAGCAACCGGGTTCGGATCCGGCTTCGGGTGGACGGGGAGATGCGGGACCTGCACGCCTTCCGGCTGGGGATGGAGGAGGTGGTCGGCGTCATCAACGTCCTGAAGATCAACGCGAATATGGACATCGCCGAGCGGCGTCTGCCGCAGGGAGGGCGGTTCCGGCGGCGTGCGGGGGAGCTGGTCTTCGACCTGCGGGTGCAGACGCAGCCGTCGTTGCACGGGGAGTGCGCGGTGGTGCGGCTGCTGCCGCAGAACGCGGGGCTGCTGCAGCTCGAGGACCTGGGGCTGCCGGAGGCGCTGGTGCAGCAGTACCGGCGGCTGCTGTTCTCACCGTCCGGGCTGCTGCTGGTGGTGGGGCCGACGGGCTCGGGCAAGTCGACGACGATCTACGCCGGGCTGCAGGTGCTGGCGATGGACAGCACGCGCAAGGTGATCACGGTCGAGGATCCCGTGGAGTACGCCATCGACAACATCCAGCAGACGCAGGTCAAGCCGGCGATCGGCTTCGACTTCGCCTCGGCGATCCGGTCCTTCCTGCGGCAGGACCCGGACGCCATCATCGTGGGCGAGATCCGCGACCACGAGACGGCGCTGGAGGCGATCCGGGCGTCCCAGACCGGCCACGTGGTCCTGTCGACGCTGCACAGCAACGACGCGGTGGACGCGGTGCAGCGCCTGTTCGACCTCGACATGCACCCGAACTCGGTGGCCAGCGAGCTGCTGGCGGTGCTGGCGCAGCGGCTGGCCCGCAGGATCTGCACCCGTTGCCGTCAGCCCGCGCACCCGGACCCTGCGACGCTCGCCGAGGTGTTCCCGCGCGGCGTGCCGGCGGACTTCCGGTGCTTCGAGGGCCGCGGCTGCGAGCGCTGCAAGGGCCACGGGACGTACGGCCGGGTGGCCGTGAGCGAGTTCCTGCGGGCCAACCCGATGGTGCGCACCGCGATCTCCCGGCAGCTCCCGGTGGACGAGCTGCGCCGTGTGTGTGTGGAGGCGGGCCTGGTGACGATGCGGGACGCGGCGCTGTGGCTGGTCCAGCACGGCGTCATCCCCCTGACGGAGATCCCGCGCATCCTGCCGGCTGAGCGCATGGCGCCCGAGCGGGCGAGCGCGGCGATGCCGGAGGGCGGGGCGAGCTCACTGCTGACCGAGCCTGTACTGTAAGGTGCTGATAGAGAAATAGATTTCGCCGCATGGCCATCACTCCTGCCGAGGCGTCGCCCGCTCCAGCGTCGCGCGCCACGGCCCCAGCGAGTCGCCGCGCACGATGAACGCGCGCTCGGCGCCGTTCTCCTCGAGGACGAACAAGCCGGTGCCTTTCATACGGGATGGGGCGCGCCCGTCGGGATCAGCCTCGAGGCGTAGGAGCTCGGCGAGCAGCGCGGCGAGGGGCTCCGCGTCCACGACGCCCTCGGCGGGCTCGCCGCCGCTGTAGAGGCCGCTGGAGCTCTCCGCTGGGGTGATGGGTATGTAGGTCCAGCGGACCGGCGCACCGGGCGAGTCCTGCCAGAGGCGGGTGCGGTTGCCGCTGCCGTCCGCCCAGGTGAGCTGCCAGGGAGCGGCGAGCGCGGGTGCAGGCGTGTGCCTGGTGGAGGCAGGGGGCATGATCGATTCACCAGCGGCAGGAGCGGGCGAGGCGGCGCAGGCGAGCGCGGCGAGGAGCACCGCCGATGCCGCCCCGTGGAGGAGGTCCCTCATGGGCCGGGCCGACGGCGCGCGTCGCCCACGGCCTCAGCGGCCCTCACAGCCCGACGTGTAGGCGCCGTTGCAGCGGCTGCAGTCGCGCGGGTCCGTCTCATAGTTCACCCAACGACCGCTCCGGCAGACCTGGGAGACGGTGGTGTCGAGGTTGTCGCTGCAGGCGCACCGCCAGTGGTTGTTGGGGAAGTCGGTGCACGGCAGATTGTGCTCGCTCAGCGGCAGGCTCGCATCGGTGCAGATCCCGCCGTTTCCGGCGTCGGGCGGCTCGCAGCCTACGCTGTAGGCGCCGTCGCATGCGGCGCAGTCGCGCGGGTTGGTGTGGTAGTTGACCCACTGGCCGCTGCGGCAGACCTGCGACACGGTCATCGCGAGGCTCTCGCTGCACGCGCAGCGCCACTGCTCGGCAGCGAAGCCGTTGCAGGACCGGGCGTTGTCGCTCAGCGGGAGGTCGAGGGCATCCATGCAGACGCCGTTGCCGACGGGGTCGGGGTCGGGCAGGGGATCGGGGTCGGGCACCGGATCGGGGTCGGGCACCGGATCGGGATCTGGCACCGGATCGGGATCTGGCACGGGGTCGGGATCCGGCGTCGGATCGGGGTCCGGCACCGAGACGCCGACCGGCGCACACACGGTGCGCTGGGCGCGGCTGGCGCCGGAGCTGCCGATGTAGCGATCGGCCAGCACCTCGGCGGCGCCGTTGATGGCGGCGCAGCTGCGGTTGGCCGTGGCGGAGAGCGACACGCAGGTGCCCGCGCCAGCGCGGCCGCCGAGGTCGGCGGTCTCGGCGCAGAAGGTGCCAACATGGCCGCCGCGATCGGGGCAGTAGCCCTCGCAGCCGAAGGTGCAGACGCCCCGGTCCGCCTCGCTCGCCGTGTCCGGGTAGCAGGTCCCCACGCGGCCGTCGTGCACGAAGTCGCAGTCGCTGCTGTGGCGGCAGCTCGAGCCCACCCACGCCGTGGGCGAGTTGGCGACGTCGGGGGTACCGGCCAGTCCGTTGGCCAGATCGCGGAAGAACGGCGTCTGTCGCGCAGCCGCCTCGCGGGAGATCTCGATGTGGACGTGGTCGTTGTGCGGGTGCGTGCCGGTGTAGCAGCGGCCCTGGGGCGAGCGGCTGGCCGTCCAGATCGTCCGGTCCCAGATCAGCATCTGCACGCCGATGTACTCGGCGTTGCGGATCAGCCAGTTGGCGATCGTGTCGCCGAGGCGGTTGTTCGCCCTGGTGCCGTCCATCGGGATGAAGATGTCGACGGCGCGCCCCTCGCTGTGCATCGAGTTGCCCGTCGAGCCCCGGACGCTGCGGCAGTTGTAGATCTGCACGCCGCGCCCCGAAACGCTGAGCTCCATCAGCTCGCCGAAGTGTCGCCGGATGTGATCCCCGAGGTCCACCGCGCCCGCCGTCGCGCCGCCGGCGCAACGCGAACCCACGCCGTCGTAGTCGACGTCCTGCTGCTGGCCGATGCGGTCGGTGCTCTGAGTCGGCACGTAGCGGGCGCTGCAGTCCACGGCCTTTTCGACCTGGACGCCTTCGGGCAAGGGGTCCTCGGCCCAGTCGCCGAGCCCCTCATCGAAGGCGTTGTCAGCCGTGCTCTCGGTGGGAGGCGGTCCGTCAGCGATGCAGGCGCTGAGCAAAGCCGCGACGAAGAGTGCAACGAGGGTTGTACGTTGTCTCACGGGGCGTCTTGGGTTGGAGGTGTTCCGGGTGCCAGCCTTTCACTGCCGCCATTGTGCCAGATGAGACGGTCCCGTCAAGGGGCGTTCGCCCGGAGCGACGTTCGTGGCGGGTCAGAAGCCATTCGGAAAATAGATGCCGATGGATCCGACGTAGATTCTGTTTCCAGGTGGCGTCTGATGTGAGGGAGTGGGCCCAGAGGCCCATGACCGAGCAGAAGACACACCTGGGGACAGAAGACACGAGGAAACGAGGCATATATTTTTCGAACGGCTTCTCAACCCCTCAGGGCTTCGCCCCATCCTCGGCCTTCATCAGCTTCTTGTCCTCGGCGGTGGTGTGGGAGCCTGTTGCGCCCTCCACGTAGCCCATGGACTTGAGCTGCTCGGCCAGGTCGTCGTCGACCTCGGCCATCTCCTGGTGCTGGATGCGCTTGACCTCGCGGTGGACGTCCAGCCACCAGCGGGACTGGTCGCCAGCGCCCATGAACATGCCGAACAGCTCACGGGCGTAGGCGGCGCCGATGGTGTGGGAGGTGCGCACGTCGTGCTTCTCGGCGCTGTCGGCCCCGAGGTCGTAGAGCTGGCCGCCGGTGCCGTCGGTCAGCCAGTGGTAGCGGCCGGCCCGGATGCCCTTCTTGCGGTACATGAAGTCCGAGACCCCCACCCGCGGCCGCGCGCTCCCGACCCCATCAAACGTGTCCCTCAGGTCCTCGCCGTCCCGATCCTCCATCGGGGCGACGCCGAGCAGCTCGAGGACGGTAGGCACGACCCCGGTCGTGCTGACGACCTGGGGGACGCGGCGCCCGGTGGGGATGGCGTTCGGGTAGCGTATGAACAGGGGCGTGTGCACCATCTCGTCGTGCAGCGAATGGCCGTGGCCGACGCTGCCGTGGTCCCAGAACTCCTCGCCATGATCCGCGAGCACGATGATGATCGTGTTGTCGTAGAGGCCGCGGGTCTTCAGACCCTCGATCATACGGCCGAACTCGTTGTCGTTGTAGGCGACCTCGCTGTCGTAGAGGGCCTCGAGGTACTCCTTGTCCTCGATCGTCAGCTTCATCTTGCCGGACTTGATCTCGGCGATCTGGTTGCCGGTGTCCTGCGGGTGCAGCGGGCCGCTGTAGGTGTTGTCGTGGCGCGTCTTCCACATCTTCATCTTCCATGGCCCCGGCGCCGAGTAGGGGACGTGGGGGTCGATGGTGTGGAGGTAGGCAAAGAAGCGCTCGTCCTGCTTCTGCTTGTCGATCCAGCCGAGCGCGTCGTCGACGACGCGCTCGGCGTCGGTCACCTTCCCCTCGCGGATGTAGTTCGTGTAATAGTGCCAGCCCTGATCGAAGCCAAAGGCGTTGGAGACGTAGCCGTTGGCGATGAACGAGCCGGTCCGGAACTTCTGCTTCTGGAGGTGCTCGCTCACCATCTCCACGCTGTTCGGCAGCTTGGCCGTATCATCCTTGGTCTGGTGACTCCAGGAATACAGGCCCGTCAGGATCGAGGCGGTGGAGGGCTTGGTCCAGTTCTCGGTGTCGTAGGCGGCATCGAAGATCAGGGCGTCGCGGGCAAACGCGTCGAGGTTGGGGGTCGGCACGGAGCTCCTGGGGTTGTAGACCCCCAGCTTATCGTGGCGCAGCGTGTCGATCAGGTACACAAGCACGTTGCGGGCGGGCTCCTCGGGAGCCGCCGCCGGTCGGGCGTCGTCGGTGGGCGCGTCGGCGTGGATGGAGGCGTCCCAGGCCAACCAGTGCTGGTCATCCAGCGCGCCCGAGGCCGTCATCTTCACCTCGACCACCTGCCCCGCGAACGCCGCCAGGTCCAACACCTGCTCGTTCCACCGCCCCGACGTCTCCGCCCCGACGCTGGCGTCGAGCACGGTCGTCGCCGCCGCCAGATCCGAGCGCACCGAGATGGCCAGCGCGCCCCCCGCCCCTTGCGCCCCCCAGGCCACCCCCAGCTTCGGCGGCTCGGCCGGCAGCTGGACCCGGAAGGTGTAGGTCTGCGGCGAGCGCGCCATCAGGGCCGCCCGCGTCGCGCCACCCAGGCTGACCTGCCCCACCCGTGCCCCCCGCGGCAGGCTGGACAGCCCCGGCGCGCCCGGCGGCAGCACCGCGAGAGCGTCGATGTGGGCCACCTGCGCCCGACCCTCCTCACGGATCGACGCCGACCAGCGCATCATCAGGTCGTTCTCGCCGTCCCGCGTCGCCGCCGCGGGCACCTCGAGCGTGTAGTCCTCCCAGTCCTTGCCGATCTTCACCGAGCCCAGCGACGTGCCGTTCAGGAAGATCGTCGCCTTGTTCGAGGTCCGGACCGCCTTCATCCGCAGCACGAGGCGGTCGAACCCGCCCTGGCGCTGCGAGAACGTCACGCGCACCGTGTCGGTGTTCGCCTCGAAGTAGTCCGTGCCCGCGCCGTCGTTGCGCGGCACCGGACTCCACCCCGCGCGCCACCCCCCGTTGGTGTACTTCCGCGCCGCGACCTCCCCGAAGTCCACGATCAACGCCTCGCCCTGCCCGCGCTCGGCGAAGTGGCTCAGCTCGGCGAAGTCGAAGCGCACCGGTGTCGTGCGCTCCAGTGCGGTCATGGGGGTCGGCGGCGGCGCCGGAGGCTCGGCCACGGGCTCGACGGCCACAGGCGCCGCCACCTCGCTGGCGATCAAGATCTCCTGCTCCACCCGCGCCTCCTGGGCGGGGGCGCAGCCCGAGGAGCAGGCGGTGCCGGCCAGGAGGCCAGCGGTGAGGGTGGCGAAAACGATCCGGCGTCGAGCGGTCATGGCAGTCCTGCGTCCTTGCATCCAGCGTCCTGTCGCCCCGGCGCGTCCTTGCGCGGCGATCCACGGTGGATGGAGGCTAGCAGCTCCTGACCTGTTGTCCCGAAAACTGTGCGTCCGCCCCCGGAGGCGACCTGAAGCCCGCTCACCGACAGACCGACCCCGCGCCCGGCGTCAGTGGAAGTCGTACGGCAGCCCCTTGACCAGCCGCAGCGCCAGGCCCCACGGCGAGTCGCCGTCGGCGGTCCGGTAGGCGTTCAGCAGCCGGTGCCACTCCCCCTGCCCCTCCCACGGGAACGACAGCGCGGCGCCCCCGCGCACGACGCGGTCCGGCCCTCGCCCCCGGCGCGCCGAGCCGTCCGCAGGCACCCCCTCGAGCGTCGGCGCCCAGATGTCCTCACACAGCTCCGGAAACAGCCCGAACCCGTACAGCCCGAACGCGTTGCGCACCGCGTCTGGCGAGCGCCGCTCGACCAGCTGCGTCAGATAGGCCTCGTCCGGCAGCGTGTTGCCCAGGTACGTCAGCTCGTGAAGCCGCCCACCCCGCGCCGCATACTCCCACTCCGCCTCCGTCGGCAGCCGAAAGCCCAGCTTCCCCAGCGCCCCCGTCAACCCCAGCGCCACCGTGTCGTCCGGCAGGCTCGGCTGCCGCACCAGGAACTCCGCCAGCACGATGTCCCACCCGTCGTCGCCGACCTCCTCGATGGGCGTCTGCGCCATCAGCACCGGCTTGACCGAGACCTCCTGCACCGGCCCCATGAGATCGAGGTGGTCCAGCAGCGTGCCATACTCCGCGTCCCACCCCGGCTTGCCGCGATGCTGCCGAGCGGCCGCCTGCAACACCGCATCCTCCCGATCCGACAGCCCCATCTCGAACGTGCCCCCCGGCACCAGGCTGAACCGGATCTCCGACGGCTGATGCGCGAACACAGCGATCCCGTACTCCGCGTCCTGCCACGTCTTGAGCCCCTTGTAGCTGAAGCTCTCTCCCAGGTGACGTCCGAGCGCCGTCGCGATTGCGTCCTGGACCTCGTGCCCCACCGACTTCCAGATCTCCAGGTCGTACAATGCCGCCCAGTCTTGTGCCATCTTGGCCTCCGTGTGCGTCCCCAGATCGAGCCGACGTTCCTTAGCACATCCGGGGTGGCGGTCCAACTGTCGGCCCTCACCCCCCAGCCCCCTCTCCCGTCATACGGGAGAGGGGGCTGGGGGGTGAGGGCGCCCCCGTCACGACCGCCCTCCCAGCCTCGAATTGGCGCCGCGCACCCAACGATGCTCTAATCATGGGCGGCTCCAGCGTCTGGATGCCCTGACAGAACACACACGGAGGTTTCGATCATCATGACGCGACAGGCT
>Ga0210033_1000217_pt1 | contig 53254 bp, 44 predicted proteins | sample CryGeymeta201501_FD_185465 | JGI IMG/M metagenome (GOLD analysis project Ga0210033, IMG submission 185465) | Groundwater microbial communities from Crystal Geyser aquifers in Utah, USA - Crystal Geyser metaG 2015-01 (SPAdes) (version 2) | ecosystem: Environmental > Aquatic > Deep subsurface >... | reverse complement strand
TCACGGACGCGATGGTGACCCGCGTGCTTGCGCCGGTGGAGGCGCAGCTCCGAGCCTGCCTCTCGGCGGACTCGACCCATCCGCCCTCGGCTCGTCTGATGCTCGTGCTCGAAGGCGACGGGGCCGTGCGCATGGTCTCCACGACCCCGGGCTCGCTGCAGGGCTGCATCGAACCTTTGGTGCGTGCGCAGACGTTCCCCGGCAATCGCGCCGGCAGTCGTCAGCAGGTGACCCACACCTTGCGCCGCGCACATTAGATCACGGCCTTCTCGCGCTGGTCGCGAGAGTGCCATGCATGCCCTAGACTGCGCCCATGAAGAGTTCGCCTCGCCTCGCGCTCCACCGGCGAGCGCACACCTACTGCGCCTTCTGCCCGAAGCTCTGCCGCTTCGCCTGTCCCGTGGCCACGGAGGAAGCGAGCGAGACGACCACGCCCTGGGCGAAGATGACGTCGCTCCACCATGTCGCCGAGGGCAACCTCCCGCTCAACGAGGCCCACGCCGCGTCCTTCTACGCCTGCACCGGCTGCCTTCGCTGCCGCACGTTCTGTGACCACGACACCGAAGTCGCCGCGGCTCTGGGCGCAGGCCGCGCCGAGGCCGTGGCCCATGGCGTGGCGCCCGCCGCCGCCTTCGAGGTGATCGAGACCTTCGCCGCCGAATGCGAGCACGCGCGCGCCAGCGCCAGCCAGCTCTTCGGCCACGCGCGCAGTCAGGCGACCGTGGGCTACGTGCCAGGGTCTGCGGCGCTGCGGCACATGCCCGCCGAGGCACGCGCTGGCTACGAGATCGTCGAAGTGCTGACCGACGCGAGCCCTCGCGTCGTGGCCGAGGATCCGGGCTTCGATCTGCTCGAGGCGGGCGACGAAGCCGGCTTCCGCGCTGCGTGTCTGCACTTCTTCGCAGTGCTCGCCGGTCTGGAGCGCGTGGTCTTCCTCGACCCCGACGCGCTCTACGCCGCGCGCCACGTGGCGCCCCAACTCGGCCTCGAGATCCCCAGCGAGTTGCTGCACCTCTCCGAGTTCGCCGACGGTCACCTGACCCGCTTCAGCGTGCTCCCGGAGTGCGCACAGACGGGCCATCACCGCTACCTCGACCCGTGCAAGCTCGGGCGCGGCCTGGGCATCTACGACGCGCCGAGGCGGGTGCTCGCGCGCGTGCTCGGCGGCGCGCCTCAGGAGCCCTACGCCACGCGAGAGCAAGCGGAGTGCAGCGGCGCCGGAGGGCTCTTGCCCCAAACGCGCCCCGACACCGCCGCGGCCATCGCGCGCGCGCGCATCGAAGACCACACGCGCGCCGAAGGGGGCATGCTGATCTCCGCCTGCCCCAACGCGCAACGCGCCCTCGCGGCTGCCGGAGGCGCCGACGTGCGAGGCTTCGCCAGCCTGCTGCGCGATTCCTTGGCTCGCGGAGGCGACGCACTCGGCGAGTCCCAGCCTTGAGCGCCTCGCGAAAGTTGCCTCTTCGGCGGCGCAGTGTCACGCCGGACTCGATGCTCGCCCTGCCCTACCCGATGGTGCTCCCACGACCGCGCCCCGCGCTTCGGTTCGGGCCGTTGGCCCTGGGCGCATGGTTGCTGGTGGGATTCGCCCTCGGTTGTCCCGGACGTCCGGCGGATACGACGACCTTGCCGCTGCTGACGACGGACAACCGAGACGCGGAGCGCGAGCTCACCGCAGCGCGGGAGGCCGCGGACGAAGGCCAGGATACGGTGGCGCGCGAGCGCTATCAGGCGTTCCTGCGCGACCATCCAGACGACGCCTTGGTGCCGATGGCCCAACTCGGCCTGGGACGCCTCGAGCTAGCCGAGGGCGACCCGGCCAGCGCGGAGCGGCTGTTCGCGGCCGTCGCACAGCACGCGGATCCCAGCGTCGGCGAGCGCGGGCGCTTCTACCATGGCGTCGCGTTGCACCTCGCGGGACACGAGGCCGAAGCGCTCGAGGCGCTGCGCGGCTTCGTGGGCCGAGTGGTCGATCCCGACGAGAACGCGCTGCTGCTGCAGACCATCGCCGCGGCCTCCTTGGCCGTCGGGGATCGTCTGGGCGCGGTCGAGGCCCTGGACGCGCTGATCGGCACCGCGAGCCCCGCCAGCAGCGCCGAGGAGGCGCGTGGTCGCCTGGCCCGGATCCTTCGGGAAGAGGTCAGCCCCGAGGAAGCGCGCACGCTCTACGGGCGCCTCTCGCGCCGTGGCGCCGCCTGGCCCTTGGCCGCCGAGCGCGCCGCCCGAGACGCCTTCGCGACGGGCGACCTGAGCGCCGTGGCGCAGATCGTGGCCGAGCTGCGCGACCACGGCGTGCCCCTCGACGCCGAGGTGTCGGCGATGGCGCTGAGGGCCGAACGCGCGGGCGAGGCCGACCCCACCGTGATCGGCGCCGTGCTGCCGCTGACGGGGCGCGGGCGGCGCGCTGGCGAGTCCGCCTTGCGTGGATTGATGCTCGCGGCGGGCATCCCCGCGTCGGGTCCCGCGGCTCCCGACGCACCGCAGATCATCGTACGCGACAGCGTCGGCGATCCCGCCAAGGCGCGCGCCGCCATCGACGACCTGGTCTCGCTTCACCGCGCCATTGCCATCATCGGCCCGATGGATCGCAGCGCCTCGCGCGCCGCCGCCGAGCGCGCCAGCGAGCTCAGCGTACCTCTCGTCACCTTGAGCCCCGACCCCAGCCTCGAAGGCACGGGCCCGATGGTCTTCCGCCTCATGTCCGACGCCCAGCAGGAGATCGACGAGCTGCTCGCGGCAGCCCAGCAGCGTGGGATCACGCGGGTCGCCGTGCTCACCGTCGACAACGCCTATGGACGCGCTGTCGCGGCGGCAGCGACCGCCTCGGCCACGGGCCTCTCCCCCGCCGTGAGCGTCACCTACGCGGAGGATCGGCACGACCTACGAGACGCCATCGACCGCGTCGCGTCGGCGACGCCCGACGCCGTGTTGCTCGGCGACGCCTCGCGCAGCCTGCAGGTCGTCGTACCCGCGCTGGCCGCGCGTGGGCTCTACTGCGCGCCCGAAGGCGGCGCCGTGCCGCGCGGGGCGCGACGCGTCCGATACCTCGTGCCCGCCTCCGCCATCACCCCGGCTCTGCTCCGCGCCGCCTCCCGCTACCTCGACGGAGCCTTGCTCTCGATGCCCTTCGATCCCGACGCCGCTGGCGAGCAGGGCAGCTTCGCGGCCGCATACCGCGCGCGCTACGGCAGCGCACCGGAGCTCTTCGCCGCCGCGGCCTACGACGCCTTCTCTCTGATCCGAGCCGCGCAGGCGCGAGGCGCGGCGACGCGCGAGGATCTGGCCCAACAGCTGCCTTCGACCGCTGCCCGTCCCACGGCCGGTCCCAGCCTCGGGCTCTCCGCCACCCGCGGGCCACGTCGCGCGACGCGCATCTCCGAGTATCGCCGCCCGGTCGCACCGTAGCGCAGACCGAGTGTACGGCCGTGCCGTCCCGCGCCCGAGCGGCTCCGGCTCAGCCGAAGAGGACGAAGGCCGCAGCCGCGGCGGCCAACAGGCCGAGGCCGAGGATCGCCGCAGCCACCATCACCATCGTCTTGGAGCCGCTGTTGCTGCTCGCCACGGGACGCTCTCCGCGGCTGCTGTTGCTCGGCGCCGCGACGGGCACGACGGGTGCCAAGGGGAGCGATGGAGCAGGCTCCGGGGGCGCGGTCTGCGCCAGGGCGCGGCGCGTGTCGTCGAGGGGCGTGTCGGCCCAGCGGGCGGAGCCTCCCTCGAGACCGAAGGCGCCGACCAGGCCCGCGCCCAGCGCCGTCGTGCTGTCGTAGCGCGCGGTCTTGTCCTTCTCCAGGCCGTGCTGGACCACCTGATCGAGGGCTGCCGGATAGCGTGGGTTCTGCGGCGAGATGGGCTCGGGATCGCCGCTCACGATCTTCATCAGGATCTCGGCGACGTTCTTGCCCTCGAAGGCCACGTGGCCCGTGGCCATCTCGCTGATGATCGCCGCGATGGCGAAGACGTCCGTCCGCTTGTCGACGTCGAGCTTCCCCATCGCCTGCTCTGGCGACATGTAATAGGGCGAGCCGAGGGTGGTGCCGAAGGCCGTGAGCTTGGGGCCCGTCTCCATCTGCAGCTTCACCGAGCCGAAATCGAGGATCTTCACCACGTCGCCCTCGTCGGACTCACACAGGAAGATGTTGTCGGGCTTGAGGTCGCGATGGATCACGCCGTAGCTGTGGGCGTGGGCGAGCGCCTCGCACACCTGGCTCATCACGCGCACGGTGCGCGCCGGCTCCTGGGCCCCCTTGCCGCGCAGGAGGCCACCCAGCTCCTGCCCCAGCAGGTACTCCATGGTCAGGAAGAAGGAGCCGTCTCCCGTGGGACCGAAGTCCAGGACCTCGACGATGTTGGGGTGATCGAACTCGAGCGCCGTCTCGTACTCACGCTTGAAGCGCTCGACCGATACCTCGTCCTTCGCGACGTCCTCGTGGAGGATCTTGACCGCCACCCGCTCGCGCGTCTCCACGTGCCGGCCCTCGTAGACGCGGCCCATGGCACCGTCCGCGACCCGCGCCACCACGACGTAGTCGCCGAACTGCTTGCCCAAGCGCGCGTCGGGATCCGCAGGATCCTGCGCTTGCACAGTAATGGCCCCATCATGGCCGCAGAAGAAGACTTCATCCGCGAACGTGGACCCGCAGGTGGGGCAACTCCGGCTCACGCTCCGTAGGCTACACGCAGACTCGCCCGATGGGAACTGAAGCGAGCAATCTCGCCAGGCTCAGCTCGCCCTACCAGCGCGTCCATCGCCCGCTGCGCCGGTCCCGGCTCAGCGTGAGCTCGTCACCATCTCGAGTGCGCACGCGGAAGCACTCGAGCTCCAGAGCCGCCAGCGGGCGGTCCTCCTCCCAACGGCCCAGAACGGCCTCCACGCGTTGCATCCCGTCCTGGCTGCTGAACGCGGAGGGAGCGTGGGGCCAGCCCCGCGCGGGTCGCACGGAGACCTGCGGCGGAGGAAGCGTGGGCTCCCAGGCGGGCGTCCTCAGACCGGCCAGCCTGCGCAGCTCCGTCGCCGCTCGACCGAGTCCCGCATCGAGCGCGTCCGTGTCGAGATCGCCCGCGGCCACCACGGCCAGGAGATAGTCGTCGTCCACGGGACGCGCCAGCAGCGAGCCCGTCGCGGTGTGGGTATGGACGAGCCAGGCGCTACCGGCGCCGAGACGCCTCAACGCGAGCTGCACACCCCGCAGGGTGACATCCATGACAGCGCCGACCACCTTCGCCTCGTGGGCCGGCATGCGCGAGCAGTAGTCCACGCACTCGCCCCCCGAATCCACGAAGACGACCGCCAGGATGCTCGGATCGAGCACCAGCACCGACCGCAGCGGCGCGGTGAACTCCGACTCCAGCTGCTCACGATCCGCCTCCGGAGCGGGCGTCACGGTGCCGACTCGAGCTGCGCGAACTCGCGACGCACGACCTCCTCGTCCAACGCGACGTGGATGGACGCGCGCAGCTGGGCGATCAACTCGCTCAGCTTCCGCGCGCGCGCCTCGGCCAGGAGACTGGCGGCGACCTCCTGCGCGTGCTCGGCGAAGACGGGTTCGGAGGCCGCGTGGACCGCGCGCACCCAGATCACATGCCAGCCGTCGTAGGCCCGCACCGGCTCCGGCAGCACGCCCGCGGTGGGCTGGGAGAAGATCGCGTGGATGAAGTCCTCGTCGAAGGGCGTGGTCGCGGCGACGCCGTTCACGGGCTCCGCGTGAACGCCGCCCGGCTCCGCGTCGAACGCGTTCAAGATCGCCTCCCGAGCCGACGGGTCCGCGTCGGCCAGGCGCCGGGCCATCCCGATCGCGCGCGCGTGCATGGCCGCATCCACCTCCGCGGCGGCGCCGTCGGGGACAGGCAGGAGCACGTGCACCACATCGCGCCGCTCGGGTAAGTCGTATTGCTGGCGCGTGGCCTCGAAGCGCGCACGCACCGCCTCCGGGTCGACGCTCGAGGGCGGCACCTCGGCTTCGAGCTGCGCGAGCAGAGCGCGCACGGACGCGCGCCTGGCAGCGTCCGCCACGGCTGGCCCGTCGCCATAGCCTCGATCGCGCGCGGCCTGGGCCCACAGCCTCTCGTCCTCGAGGGCGCGCAGAGCCGCCGTGGCGTCGCTGTGGTCGTTGCGAGCGCGCAGGGCGATGTCCGCTCGCGTGATGGCCTCCCCGTTGACCACGGCCACGACGTCGCCCCCGAGCTCCGCGCTGGCATGCCCCGCGTCCGTCGACGCTCGAGGGGCATGCGCCGCAGGCGTACACCCGACGAAGAAGAGAGCGCTGACAAGCGTGCCTCGCTGCGTCCACTGCCGCGCGCCCACGCTCACTCTCCGACGCTCGGACGCAACAGCTCCGTGGCCGCGCCCAGCGACGTGAGCCCGACGAAGCCGAGCAACGCCGCCTCGAGCCAATCGTGGCGACCCAAGAGCAGAGTCGCGTAGGCCATGACGGAGAAGGCCATGACGGCCAACATCGCTCCCGAGAGCTCGCGCAACCACCGCATCACGCGCGCAGTATAGACAGATCTCGAAGCGAAGTGAGGCCCATGGTGTTCAGGCCATGCCGTAGCTCTTCAGCTTCTTGTGCAGGCCTTCCCGCGTGATGCCGAGGGTCTTCGCGGTGGCGCTCTTGTTGTTGCCGTGCTCGCTGAGCGCTTCCTGCAGGAGCTGCTTCTCCACCTCGACCACCATCTCCTTGAGCGTGCCCTTGCTCGGACGCACGCGGGCGACGGTGCTCTTGGCCTCGAGGATGCGCGGGCTGAGCTGGTGGGCCTGGGCGAATTCCTGATCGTCCACCTGGATCACCAGCCGCTGCACTTCGTTCTGGAGCTCGCGCACGTTGCCGGGCCAGGCGTAGCCGCTCAAGAGCTCCAGCGCCTCCTGGGAGAAGCCGGCAAGGCTGCGTCCGAACTCGGCGGCGTAGCGCCCGAGGAAGTGGTTCGCCAAGAGCGGGATGTCCTCACGTCGCTCGCGCAGCGGAGGCAGGCGCAGCGGGAAGACCTTGAGCCGATAGAAGAGATCCTCGCGGAAGCGTCCCTCGGCGACTTCGAGCTCGAGGTCACGGTTGGTGGCAGCGACGATCCGCACCTCCACCTTCTGCGTGCGGCCGGAGCCGACGGGCCGAATCTCACCCTCCTGCAGCACGCGCAGCAGCTTCGCCTGCAGCGCGAGGGGCATCTCGCCGACCTCGTCCAGGAAGAGCGTGCCGCCATCGGCCAGCTCGAACAGGCCCTTCTTGTCGTCCGTCGCGCCCGTGAAGGCGCCCTTCTTGTGCCCGAAGAGCTCGCTCTCGAGCAGGTTCTCCGGCATTGCGGCGCAGTTCTGGGCCACGAAGAGCTTGTCGCGACGACACGAGCGGTAGTGGGCGGCGCTGGCGACGAGCTCCTTGCCCGTGCCGGTCTCGCCCTCGATCAAGATGGTGACGCGGGTGTCGACGACCTTCTCGAGCTTGGAGAAGAGCTGCATCATCGCGGGGCTGTCGCCCAGGATTCCGTCGACCAGCCGGCTCTCTTCGCGCTGCTTGAGGTAGACGTTCTCCGTCCGTTGACGCTCTTCGGCGACCCTGAGGCGCTGGACCAGTCGCGCGTGGGCGAAGGCCTGGCTGGCCGCCTGGGCGAGCACGGCCAGGATGTCGAGATCCTGTTCGCGGAAGATGCCGCTGGCGCCGCGGTTGTCGACCTGGAGCACGCCGGCGATGTCCTCGCCCTGCCAGAGTGGGACGCCGAGGGTGGAGAGGATCTGCGCCGCCATCAGCGACGCCGTCTCGCCCACGTCGCGCCTGGCGTCCGCGGCCAGCACAGCGGCACGCGCTTCGACCACCTTGCGGAAGACGGAGCGCGTGATCGGGATGGACTCCCCCGAGGGCAGCCCCACGCGTACGTCCGTGCGAATGGGCACGTAGCGCGACGAGCGCCGCGAGCGACCGCGCTCGTCTTGCTCGCGCAGAGCGACGGTGACGTGGGTGGCGCGCGGCAAGAAGCGAAAGACCTGCGCCGCCACGGCGCCCATCACCTCCGAGATGCCCTCCGCCGCGCTGATGCCCTTCTGCGCTTCGTACAGCCCCTGCAGCAGCTCGTGATCCGAGCCGACCTTCTCCACGACGGCGCCGAGCTCCTCCGGTGAACGCATCGAGACGATGCGCGATCCGTCGTCTTCGTCGTCGGCGCGGAAGGCGATCTGGACCGCGTCCTGCGCCTCGCCGAGCAGGATGATGTCACCCGAGGCGAGCAACCACTCGCGACCCGGCAGCTCCGCGAGATCGAGGCGCTCGCCCGCGCGCGAGACAGCCGTGCCGTTGGTCGCGTGATGGTCCCGGAGCACGTATCCGTCGCCCGCGAAGGCGACGGACGCGTGTTCGCCCGAGACGTGCAGGGCCGAGAGCTTCAGCTCGCAAGCTGCCGCCCTGCCCATGAGGACGAGATCGGCGTCGGACTCGAGGACCGCACCGGCGTCCTCGCCGCTGAGCACCTCGAGTCGCAGCACCTAGTGGCTACCCAAGCGCGCGCGCAGGCGAGCCTGGGTCGGCAGCGCCTCCTTGCTGAACTGGTTCCAGACCGCGCGACCCTCTTCCGCATCTCGCAGCTGCTCGATCTTGTCGATGGCGGCCTGATCGCCGTGGGTGGCGACGTGGTCCAGCGCGGCCACGGCGGCCAGACGGACCTCGATCTCGCGGTCCTCGAGCTTGCCGACCAAGGCCGCGATGACCTGGGCGTTGTCCGCGCCGAAGCGCGCGAGCATGTAGGTGGCCTTGGTCACGATCTGCTTGTCGGGATCCGCGAGCTTGCCCAGCCAGCAAGGGATCGCCTCGTCGCAGGCGTCCGCGGCGGCGAGCACGGGCTCGTTCAGAGCGAAGTTCTCACGATAGCCACCGTCTTCGCTGGCAGGTTCGGAGGCGATGAAGGCACGCAATGCCCGCGCCTCGTTCTTGTTGGCCAGCATGGCGTAGGCGGTCACGGCCTCGAGTCGAACCTGGGGATGCTGATCGTGATCCTTCGCCTGATCGAGGAAGAACGTGAGCATGGCGGCGTCGTAGAGGTGACGCATCGCGGCGATGAGCTGTGCGCGAGCCGCGGCACCCTCCATGCCTTCGGGCATCTCCGCATAGACGCGCTTCAGCACGTCGCGCAGCGGACCCGCCTGGGAGTCCGGCAGGTTCAGACGAACCAGCGCGACGGCAGCCGACTGCTTGCGCTGCCACGCCTCGTTCTCCGTCTCGTGCACCAGGGGTTGGAAGCTCTCCGCGAAGCCCAGCGCACCGAGGGCGAAGGTGGCCTCGCCGCTGATCAACGCGCTGACGGACATCTGCCCCGCGGCGTTGGCGTCGCGTGCGCGCACGGCCTCGATGTACTGCGTGACGATGGCGTTCGCGTCCGTGTTCTGGCCGTTGAGCAAGGCCAGCAGAGGCGCCTGCGACGGGCGCCCGATGCGCACGAGCGCCTCGTCGGCCACGTCGTTCATGCGCATCGCGGGGTTGTTCGACGCGAAGAGGAACAGCGCCTTGATGAAGCTGGGCACGGTCGCGGGGTCCGCGAGCTCACCCAACTTCTGCGCCGCCAGGCGGTTGATCAGGAAGGGCTGCGCGTCGTCCTGGGCGAGCATCACGCGCGTGAGCGCCGGGACCGCGGCGGTGTTGCCGATGGCGCCGAGCGCACGCAGGAAGGCGATGCGCATGCGGTTGTCGTCACCGCGGCTGCCCGTGACCTTCTCCAGCGCCTGCGCCAGCTTGGCCACCGCGTCGGCCTGCTTGTCCGCCGGCACGTCCATGTACTGAAGGGTCTGGGCGGCGAGGATCGCGTGCTCCTCGTTCACTTCCATGCGCCAGTTCAGCGCCTCGAAGAGCGCGGGCAGGCTGCGCGGGTCACGCATCTCGGCGAGCAACTGCATGATCGCGAGGCCGTTCTGCGAGTCCTCGGGATGATCCGTGTAGGTCTGGCTCAGCGCTGCCACCGAAGCGTCCGCCACGGCCTTCACCGCCGCGTTCTGGCGATCGCCATCGTGGTCAGCCAGCGTGTTGGTGTAGGCGGTCTGGATGTTGTGGATCGCGTTCTGGCGCCGCACGGGATCGTTGAGCTCTCCCGCCTGCCCAGCGATGTCGTCGGGATCCGCATGGCACGCGCCAAGGCTCCCGGACAGGAGCGCAGTCGCGCAGAGCAGAAGGATGATGCGAGGGCACGTCTGGGCGCCCAAGGTTCGTACTCGCTGGTTCATGGCCACACCTCCGAAGCACGGCTCGCGCCGCAACCCCCGATTATGTTCTCCGAAGTGAGGACCGCAGAGTTCGGTCCTCGCGCTCCAGACCGACGCGGCCCGCTGGGGGCCCCGACGTTCAATCCCGACCCGGACCTCCGCCCCTAAGGGCCAAAGAACGGGATCGCGCGACGATATGCCCACGTCGAAGAGACTGTCAACGCTGATTCACACCCTCGGGTGGAGGCGATTGTCCGCCCGATTCGAAGTCCCAGCGCAGGTCGACCGTCCCGAGAGCCCCCGTGAAGCGCAGCAGCACGAATGGAGCGCCGACCGGGAAGGTGGGCGTGCCGTCGTCCCGCGTCACGGGAAAGACCACGCGGAACGCCTGACGATGCACGGTGACGCTGGGGAAATACGTGCTCTCCACGGCGCCCGGACGCCGGATGCGCTCGATGCCGACGGGTGTGGTGGTGCGCCCGTCCTGATCCACGAGCATCACGCGCCACGCCGACTCGCGCCCCGTGATGTTGCTCTGGCGGAAGTCCTCCCCCGCGAGGGTGACGAAGAAACGATGCAGGTTTCTGCTGTCGTCGAGGCTCGCGCGCAGCATGGCGTCGCGCTCGTCGGGTCCGAGACCGTAATCGTGCGCGTAGCGAACGACGTAGGCCCAGCGGAATTCCCAGGACTCGAAGGTGCCCGTGACGTGCAGCACGCTGCGCATGCGACTCCAGGCGAAGTCGTCTTCCGTCCGGGTCCACGCCTCGTAGATGCGTTCGTAGTCGGTGGCGGTGAACGCGCGTGCGCGAGGACGCAGCGAGATCGTCTGCGCCGCGCAGCCGCCGAGCAGCACAAGCGGCAGCAAGACCGCGAGCCAGCGCCAGCGCGTCACGAGGCCCCGGGAGGGCCGCCCGCCGTATGACCTGCGAGATCGACGAAGTCGGAGCGATCGAAGAGGGCTACGAAGGGCACGCCCAGCGCGCGGATGGCGTCCGCGCCGCCCTCGAGCCTGTCGACGACGGCCACGACGCCGGCCACTTCGAGGTCTTCGGCGCGCAGCACGTCGAGCGCCGCCAAGGTCGAGCCGCCGGTGGTCACGACATCCTCGACCACGGCCACCCGCGCTCCGGGCGCCAAGCAGGATGCGCCTTCGACCAGCTTCTGGGTGCCATGGTCCTTGGCCGCCTTGCGCACGTAGACCGCGTCCACGCTCTGCCCACGCGCGAAGCTCTGGGCCGCGACCGCCGACGCCAGGGGGCAGCCGCCGAGCACGACGCCCGCCACCGCGTCCACCGGGCCGAGCTGGCCCGCGATCGTGTCGAGCAGCCGCGCGCCGAGCAGCGCGTGGCCCTCCGCGAGCAACGCCGTCTGCTTCACGTCGATGAAGAAGTCGCTCTCGCGGCCCGAGGCCAAACGCACGCGTCCGGCTCGGTAGCTGCGGGTGCGGAGGAGCTCGAGAAGCCTGGGCATCGGCGGCAGGATGGCGTCTCTCCCCAGCTTAGGCAATGCCGACGGGGCTCGTTCGGCACGCACGGGAGATGCCTCCGGCATCGCCATTCAGGCATGCCCCCCGCGACGCCGCGCCGCCACGCGACCCAGCCGTGGCATGGGCAGCGGTCGCGGCTGGGGATTCGCCGGCTCGGGCGGGGACTCCAGCCGGTGCACACGAGCCAGGAGCTGGGCGCCGGACGCGATGTCGGGCTCCGCGAGGGTCCAGACCTCCCCTTCCAGTCGCCCCCGCAACACCAACGCCGAAGCCCTCACGGCGCCCGCCACGACAGCGCCGGGTTCGACCACGAGCCTACCGGCGACCGAGAGCGCTCCCTTGGTCTCGCCCGCGACCCGTAGATCGCCCTCGGTCTCGAGGGAGCCGTCGAGGGCGACCCCGACGCCGATGCGGGTGGCGGACGCGCGGTGGACCTGCGCATCCACAACGGGCTCGGCCCGTGGCCGCCCCACGAACGCGACTCGGCCCTCCATGACGCCGCCCTCCGAGAGCCAGAAGGTCTGACAGCGCGCGTCGCCGCGCAGGCGCCCGCCCACGGCGACCCTCACCTCTCCGTCGATGGACAGGTCGCCACGCACTTCCCCCGCTACGTGAACGTCGCCGCGCCCGGTGAGCGTCCCCCGCAGGGTTGCCTCGGGAGCGATCCATGTGCCTTCGTCACTTCCCCCAGTCACGCTCCCACCCTACCACCTGGCGCCTCGCATGCGTACGACGAGATGGTAACGTTCCGGCGCCTCGCCCGTCGTAGAGCGAACCCTCGGAGAGCTCATGCCCGACCTCGACCCCAACTTGGCCCTCTCGGGCAGCGATGACCTGCTCGCGCCCTTTCATGCGGCGGAGAAGGAGCGCGCGCGCTGGCGCGTGGGCGCGGAGGCCGAGAAGTTCGGGGTCTATCGCGACGACGGAAAGCCGGTCGACTTCGCAGGGCCCCGAGGGGTCAGAACCATCCTCTCGCTGCTCGAGGAGCGCCACGGCTGGCATCCGCATCGCGAGGTGCAGGGCGGCGAGGTGATCGCGCTGCAGCGCGACGGCGCCTCGATCACCCTCGAGCCCGGGGCTCAGCTCGAGCTCTCGGGCGCTCCCCTCGAGACCGTGCACGAGACCCACGCCGAGCTGGTGGGGCATCGGGCGGAGCTGGCCGATGTCTCCGAGGAGCTCGGAATCGCCTGGCTCGGCATGGGCTTTCACCCGCTGGCCACGCAGGAGGAGCTGCCCTGGGTGCCGAAGCTCCGCTACGCCATCATGCGTCGCTACCTGCCGACGCGTGGCGCCCACGGACTCGACATGATGCGTCGCACGGCCACGGTGCAGGCGAACTTCGACTACTCGGACGAAGCGGACGCCGTGCGCAAGCTGCGCATCGCCCTCCGGCTCTCGCCCCTGGTGACGGCGCTCTTCGCCAACAGCCCGTTCAAGGAAGGTCGCGACGCGGGCGACCAGAGCGTACGCGCGCGCGTCTGGCTCGACGTCGATCCCGACCGCTCGGGGCTCCTGCCCTTCGCCGCACGAGAGGGCGAGCTCGGCTACGCGGACTACATCGAATGGGCCCTGGACGCGCCCATGTTCATGCTGCGCCGAGGCGACCAGGTGGTGCACAACACGGGGCAGACCTTCCGCGACTACATGGCCCACGGCTTCGAGGGCGAGCGCGCGACCTTCGGCGATTGGGAGACCCACCTGAACACGCTCTTCCCCGAGGTGCGCCTCAAGCGCACGCTCGAGGTGCGCGGCGCGGACAGCCTGTCTACCGAGATGAGCTGCGCCCTGCCGGCTCTATGGAAGGGCGTGCTCTACGAGCCGGGCGCCCTCGACGCGGCGGAGGCGTTCAGCCGCGAGATCGACATCGACGAACTCTTGGCCGTGCGCGAGGACATCGCACACCAGGCTCTGGGCGCGCAGCTCGGCGGCAGGCTCGTGGCCGAGTGGGCCCGCGAGCTCTTGGCCATCTCCCGTGCCGGTCTCGAGAAGCTCGCCTGCCTCGACGAACAGGGTCGCGACGAGGCGCTCTACCTCGAGCCCCTCGGGGCCCTCGCCCACGACGGCCTGTGCCCAGCCGACCTGCTGCGCGAGCGCGTGAAGCCGGGCGAACATTTCCTCGAGGGACTGCTCCAGCACGCGCAGCTCTGACCCCGCGTCATCGAACGACGCGACGGACTCAGCGAATCGTCAGGCGTGCCCAGGCGCGCTTGCCGGCCTTGACCAAGTAGGGGCCACCCGCCGCGAGGTGATGATCCACATCCAGCACGCGCTCTCCGTCGACCGAGACCGCGCCCTGCTGGATGCGTCGCCGTCCATCGCCGTTGCTCTTGGCCAGGCCCGCGAGCGCCAGCGCCTTGGGCAGCCAGAGCGCGCCCTCCTCCGCGTCCAGCACGTGCTCAGCCATGTCGTCCGGCACGGCGCGATCCGAGAACTGGGCCAGGAACGCGGTCTCGGCCTCGTCGGCGGCGGCCGCGTCGTGGTAGCGCGCGACGACCTCGCGGCCGAGGGCGAGCTTCGCGTCCCGCGGGTTGGTCTGCCCCGACGCGCAGCTGGCCTTGAGCGCTGCCAGCTCGCCCACATCGCGGGCGCTGAGCAGCTCGTAGTAGCGCCACATCAGATCGTCCGAGATGCTCATCAGCTTACCGAAGATCTCGAGAGGGGCCTCGGACACGCCCACGTAGTTGTCGAGGGACTTGCTCATCTTGTCGCCGACGATGCGTCCGCCTTCGAGGCGCGCGCCCGTGCCCTCGAGGATGGGCGTGGTCATCACGATCTGGGGAGCAAGACCGACCTCGCGCATCACGTCGCGACCGACCATCAGGTTGAAGAGCTGATCCGTGCCGCCGAGCTCGACGTCGCATTCGAGGTGGACCGAGTCCCATGCCTGCGCGAGAGGATAGAGCAGCTCGTGGATCGAGATGCTCGCGTGCTCGGTCCAGCGCTTCTTGAAGTCGTCGCGCTCCATCATGCGCGCGAGCGTATAGCGCCCGGCGAGGCGGACCACGTCGTCGAAGCGCATCTCACTCAGCCACTCGCTGTTGTAGACGACGCGCGTGTGGTCCGGGTCGAGGATCTTGAACGCCTGCTCGGCGTAGCTCTGGGCGCCCGCCTCGATCTCTTCGCGCGTGGGAATCGGTCGTGTCGCCGATCGACCCGTGGGATCGCCGATCTGGGCCGTGAAGTCGCCGACGACGAAGATGACCTCGTGCCCCAGCTGCTGGAACTGGCGCATCTTGTTCATCAGCACCGTGTGCCCGAGGTGCAGATCGGGGCGCGTCGGATCGAAGCCGGCCTTGATCTTCAGCGGACGGCCGAGCCGCAAGCGCGCCAGTAGCTCCTCGCGCACGTGCAGATCGACCACACCGCGCTCGAGCTCGGCGAGTTGGGCTTCAGCATCCATGGGCTCAGTCGCCGTCGTCGTCGTCGAAATCGGTCGACGAGCCGTCGCTCGCGGGTCCACGGGTCGAGGCCCCAGAGGCCCCACTGCGGTCCACGAGCTCCTTGAGCTCCTTGCCCACCTTGAAGAAGGGCTGACGCTTCGCCGGCACGTGAACCTGCTCCTCCGTGCGAGGATTGCGGCCCGTGTAGGACTTGTAGTGACGCACCGTGAAGCTCCCGAAGCCACGGATCTCGATGCCCTCGTCGCGCTCGAGCGCTTGGGTCATCGAGTCGAAGACGCAGTTCACGACCTGCTCCGCCCGGCTCTTCGTGACCTCCGTGCTGCGGGCCACTCGGTCTATCAGCTCCGACTTCGTCATCCAGTACCTCGCGGGAGGCCGAGTATAGCCAGAGGCCCGAGGGGGGCAAATGCTTCAGACCGCCGCAGGGCTCCCGGACTCAATATCCATAACCGGTATTGCTCGCATAATTGCCTTTGGGTATCGTTCGGCGCCCGCACCCAAAAAAGGGGAAGCGATCATGGACGACCAGCAGATTCAGCCCGACGACGAGATCCAAGACCTCAGCGTCTTCGACGACGAGCCCGCCACCGCCAACCTCGACCTCACGGACGACGAGGCCATCAAGAAGATCGGCAGGCACACGACACCGTTCGGACGAGTCGTGGGGGTGCTGATCCTCGTGGGCGTAGGCGTGTTGGGCTACTGGGCCTACCAGGCCAACCAGAGCTCCGAGCATCGGTCCGACCGCCTGGACGAGATCGCCCAGATGGAGAACCGCTCCGAGATGCTGGCGGCGCTTCGCACGGAGCTCGGCAACACCGACTTCCCGGACATCGAGCAGCGCATCATCATGAACCTCGGGCACTTCCGCGACACCGACGCGGTGCCGTTGTTGATCGCCAAGCTGGACGAGGCGGGCGTCGTGCGGCGCTCCGCGGCCTGGGCCCTGGGCGAGATCGGCCTGCCCGCCGCTGCATCGGCCAAGGCCAAGCTGCTCGAGGTGCTGCCCCATACGGACGCGCGCGACCACGCGCAGGTCGTCTGGACCCTGGCCAAGCTCGGCGCCTCCGAGGCGTCGGACGCCATCGTCGCCGCGGTCGCCGAAGGTCGCCTGCAGTCCATGGACGACTTCGACCCCAAGGTGATCACGGACGTGCTCGGGCCGGAGCGCCTGGGCTCCGACGAGCTGATCGGAAACTCCAGCGAGGCAGTGCGCATCATGGTGGCGCACGCTTTGGCCGAAGGGGCCGACTCCAGCGTGGTGGCGCCGCTCTCACGCATGCTCGACAGAGAGCTGACGCTCGACAACGACCATCAATCCTCCGAGGTGGTCCGCGCCGTCGCCGCCGGCCTGGGCCGCACGAACGACCCCGCGGCCGCGCAGCCGCTCTTCCACCTGCTCACGGCCAAGCCCAACATGGAGACCGCGGTCATCGACTCGCTGGGCAAGTCCGTTGGCGCGCCTGGCCTCGCGATCCTGATCGGGCAGACGCACGACGCCAACGTCCGGCGTGACCTCGTGCGCCTGATCGCCGCGACCCACGATCCGCGCGCCGCCGACACCCTGGCCACGCTGGTCGACGATGCCGACGCCGAGATCAAGACCACGTCTGCCTTCGCCCTCGCCGAGCTGGGCGATCGGCGCGCCATGCCCGCGCTGTTGACGATCGCGCAGGACGAGGAGGACGACAGCCTGGCGACGCACGCGCTGGACCTGATCGCGTCCATCGCGACCGCGGAGGATGCACCCGCGCTGCTCGAGATCCTGCCGCGCTTCCCCTACCGCAACGCGCTCATCCTGCGCGCCTTGGGCTCGACGCACAACCCGATCGCCGGCAGCGCGCTCACGGCGCAGCTCGACGGCGACGACGTCCACTCCGCCGCCTGGGCGCTCGCGGATCTGGGCGACGACCGCAGCTTCCGCACCTTGCTGGGCATGGTCGCGCGTCCGCGCGATGTGGACATGACCGCCAGCAACGCGGGTGATCGCAGCCTCCCGAACGAGGTGTTGCTCAGCAAGCGCAAGTCCGCCATCTCGGCCATGGGTCGCTTCGGCCGCCCGGAGGCCTTCGACGCTCTGGTGACCGTCGTGGAAGACGAGCACGACGACTACGAGCTGCGCGCCATGGCGGCGTCGTCCATCGGCATGATCGCCACGGACGAGCAGCTCGCCCAGGTGTTGACCAAGATCCACGACGCCGCGCTCCCGGAGAATACGCGTCGCTACTACACGCAGTCGCTGTGGCAGAAACCCCACCCCGAGCTCGACGGGCAGCTGCTCGACTTGATGGCGAGCGACCAGCCCCGAGAGATTCGCCGCGCCGCCGCGCTGGCCGTCGGCTACGCCGCGCGCCCGGACAACGACGCGCGCCTCGTGGCCATGCTCGACACGGAGAACGCCCGCCGCGAGGCAGCGTTCGCCATCTTGCTCGGCGGCGGTGACGACGCCGTACATCACCTGCTCGAAGTGTTGAGCCAGGATCGCGATCTGAAGGAGGTCCTTCAGCAGAACGTGCTCAACAACGAGAACGACTGGTTCAACTTGATCACCGAGCAGATGTTCGAGACGGGCGCCGTCTGGCGACGCATGAAGGCGGCCTGGTTGATGAAGGAAGGCCTCGCGGGAGACGCCTACAGCTACCCCTGGACCAAGATGACCGCGGTCCTGCGGAGCGGTTGGCAGGGGACGGGCGGCGCGAGCCCTCGCTTCATCCGCGAACAGCTCTGGACGGCCATCTCGGGCGAGGACGCGAACCTCCGCTTGGTGGTCGCCCACGCCTTCATGGACATGCCGGAGCGCGGTCTGCTGCTCCGGGCGCGTGACACCACGGGCCCGACACAGGACGCCGCTCGCGCCATCTTGCTGGAGGCTTCGCGCCCTGCCACCGAGTGATCGGCGGGCTCAGCCGACCGCCCGCAGCAAGCCCCGCTGCGGGTTCAGCCGGTGGCCTTTCTCGATCCATGCCCACACGCCAGCGGAATGAGCGCGAGGGCCGCGCGCAGCGCCGGCCCAAGCGACCGCCCGGTGGGTTCGGACGGGGGCGGGGAGCGAGCGCCCCCGCAGCCACCGGCGGAGCGGTACACCGGTACCGCGACCGAGGTGGCGAGGAGCAAAGCCGCTCCACGGCCCCGGCTGGGCCCACAGGCGCGCCTACCCCTCGAAGGAGTCGAGGCCGCGCAGGGTGTCCGCAATGATGTCGTGCTCGCCCTCGATGCCGACGGCGTAGCGCACGAGGCTGTCGGGGACGCCGAGGTTCTGGCGCTGGTCTGCGTCGAGCTCGAAGTAGCTCATGCGCGCCGGCTGCTCGATCAAGGAGTCGACGCCGCCGAGGCTGGGCGCGATGCGGGGCAATCGGCAGGCGTCGATGAAGCGACCCGTGGCTTCGAGCGAAGCCTCGAGTTCGAAGGAGACCACGCCGCCGAATCCGCTCATGGTGCGGGTGGCCACGGCGTGACTCGGATGGGAGGCGAGCCCCGGATACCAGACGCGACGCACGCGTGGGTGGCCTTCGAGGGCCTGGGCCAGGGCGAGCCCCGTGCGGTTCTGGGCCTCCACGCGCAGCGCGAGCGTCTTCAATCCGCGCAGGCAGAGGAAGGCGGCGTGGGGATCGAGCACGGCACCCATCTCGTGGTGCAGCTCACGCACGAGCGAGACGAGGCCCGCGTTTCCCACCAGCACTCCACCGAGCACGTCATGATGACCCGCGAGGTACTTGGTCGCGCTGTGTGCCACCAGGTCGACGCCCAGCTCGAGCGGGCGCAGGTTGATCGGCGTGGCGAAGGTGCTGTCCACCAGCGTCTTCACCCGCTGGGCACGGCAGATGGCGCTCATGCGCTCGAGGTCGAGCACGATCTGGAAGGGATTGGTCGGCGCCTCCGAGATGACCAGGCGTGTCTCGGGCCGCAGCGCAGCCTCGAGTCCATCCACGTCGCCCGGAGCGAGCAAGGTGTGGTCGACACCGAAGCGAGCCAGGAAGTCGCGTACGAAATGGCGCGTGCGTCGGTAGCAGTCCGCGAAGAGCACGACGTGGCTGCCCGAGCGGGTGAGCGCGAGGATGGTGGTGGTGAGCGCCGCCATGCCGCTGGCGAAGGCGAGGCCGTCGCCCGCACCCTCGAGCTCCGCCACGCGCTCCTCGAGCAGGCGCGCCGTCGGGTTTCCGTAGCGACCGTATTCCTGCCCGGGTCCGCCGCGTCCCTCGAAGAAGGCGACCAGCTCGGCCGTGTCCGCGAAGGCGTAGCTCGCGGTCTGCACGATCGGAGGCGTGAGCGCGTGATGGGCGTAGCGCGCAGGCTCGGCACCGCGCACGACGCGCGTCTTGATCGAGACCTCGGGATCCTTGGGTTTCGTCATCGCGCGCCACGATATCACGCCAGCCCCAGGCATCGCGCCGCGACCGGTTCATGCCCCGGCCGAAGCAGGTCGCGATCACGGCTGTGGCACGCAAGATGGTCTGCGTACTGTACGCGATGATGCGGGATCAGCAGCCGTTCGACCCACGAACCCCTCGCTCACGCGAGCTCACGCAGCGACGCGAGACGCTCTGTGGAGAAGGGAGCCACGCCAGCAGATAGAACCACCGAACGTCGGCCCGGCAGAAGCGAGCGCTTCAGGCGGACCACGGACGTCCTTCGACGTCGGTCCAAAGATGGTAATCGCGACCAGCCCCGTGAGTCTCTCGAGCTCGGGCAGGCGAATGCGGCCCATCGACGGATCCCCTCCTGTGCCACGAGCACGAATCGTCGATTGGGACCGAACGCCGTCCGTCCGCGGAGCCCTCCTCCTGAGCCTGCTTGCCGTGCCCTGTATCAGTCACCCAACGGGTGCACGCCTTGAACGAGATGAGCCAAGCAGCGCAGCTCGATGGAAGCCGCGGTTCGGCCGTGGCTGGGCCCGAGACTAGTGCTGGTCGCGATCGATGCCGGGATGCGTCGGATCCCCGGGCTCGTGGCGCCGATTGCCCGTGACGAAGGTTCCGTCCGCGGCGGGCAAGGAGAGCAGCGTCTCCTTGTCGTAGAGGAAGTGGTCGCGATGGGTCGAGGCCGGCATGTGCACGCCCGTGTCCATGCGGATGGCGTCGCAGGGACACGCCTCGACGCAGTAGCCGCAGAAGATGCAGCGCAGCTCGTCGATCACGAAGACCTTGGGATAGCGCTCGTAGCCCGCGCGCGGGTCGCCGGCCTCGTACTCGCCGGGCTCGATGTGGATGCACTGCGCCGGACAGGCCGTGCTGCAGCACAGGCACGCCACGCAGCGAGGAGAGCCGTCCGCGCGCTGGGTGAGCCGATGCACACCGCGAAAGCGCTCCGGGTAGGTGCGCGTCTCCTCGGGGTAGCGAACGGTCGCGATCTCCTTCTGCGAGGCCGGACCGAAGGTGTTCTTGAAGAAGCGCGACATGGTCAGTCGCAGGCCCTTCGCGGTCTCCGGCAGGTAGGCCTGCTCGGCGATCGTGCGCGGGGGCTTCTTCAGTACTTTGACGCCAACAGTCATCAATTCCTCCAGGCGAGGAGCAGGACTCCAGTGAAGAGGATGTTGAGCAACGCCAGGGGCAAGAGACCCTTCCAGCACAGCTTCATCACATGATCGTAGCGGAAGCGCGGGAGGGTCCAGCGAATCATCAGCTGGAACCACATCAAGATGATGATCTTCACGATGAAGCCGACGACCTGAGTCAGCGCGACGAGCCAGTGCACCATCGGTACATAGTGCCCGAAGCAGTCGAAGCCGCTGCGCGTCAGGAAGGGAACATCCCAGCCACCGAAGAAGATCACCACCGCGAGGGCGCCCAGGACCACGACCTCGATGAACTCACCCATGAAGAACATGCCGAACTTCATGCCCGAGTATTCCGTCAGATAGCCGCCGACGAGCTCGCTCTCACCCTCTGGAAGGTCGAAGGGAATGCGCTTGTTCTCGGCCACCGCCGCGGTGAAATATAGGAAGAAGGCGATGAAGAGCGGCGGGTGAAGAATGCCCCAGAAGTGCACGTGCTGCCACACCGCCATGTCTTCGAGACGCAGCGATTGATAGACCATGAAGCAGGGCACGAGCGTGAGGCCGAGGACGACCTCGTAGCTGACCATCTGGCTCGCGGCGCGCACGCCTCCGATCAACGAGAACTTGTTGTCCGAGGCGTATCCGCCGATGGCGGCGCCGACGACACCCGTGCCCGCGATGGCGAAGATGAACAGGATGCCGACGTCGATGCTGGCGATCTGCAGGTGAATCGCGCGCGTGGACTCGATGGCGCCATCGGCCGGCAGCACCTGCCCCAAGGCGTCGAGGTAGAGGGTGTTGCCGAAGGGGATCACGGTGAAGGCCGCGATGGCGGGAATGAGCGCAATCATCGGCGCGATGGCGTGAAGGAACTTGTCCGCCTTGGGCGGGATGAAGTCCTCCTTCCAGAACATCTTCACAGCGTCTGCGATCGGATGGAGCAGGCCACCGAGGGTGAGGTTCATGCCGAAGAGGCGGACGTTCGCGCGCATCGGCCCGAGGCGGTCCTGGATCATGGCGCTCTGCCGGCGCTCCGCCCAGATCAGCAAGGGAGCGAAGGCCGCGACGGCCACGGCCAGAACGAAGACGATCTTGGCCAGGGTGATGCCGAGCAAGAACAGGATGGGATGCTCCATCAGGCCGTACCCTCCGCCGCTGACGCGGCCGCATTCGGCGCGGGAATCGCGGGCATGAGCTGCTCGGCGCCTTCGACGCCGAGAGCGTGGCCCATGGCCTCGGCCAGGGCCGCGATGGCACGCCAGCCCTCCTGCACGCCACCCGGAGGCAGCACTGCGCGGCGGTAGGCTTGCGTCCTGCCCTGCCCGTTCACGTAGGTGCCGACGCTCTCGGCCCAGCTCGCGATGGGCACGACCACGCTGGCGGCTTCGGTCAGCACGCTGCGGTTGGCGGCGAAGACCACGCTCGCGTCGAGCGCGGCCATGGGGCCCAGCGCCTCGAGCGTCTCGGCGGCGTCGACTCCGAGCGCCACGACGCCCTCGAGGGCGCCCGCCAGAAGGTCCGAGACCAGATCCTCGAGGCCTTCCTCGAGGGTATGACCCGCGGCGAGGTTCGCGCCGGCGCGGTTGGGGTTGTGGTCGGCGCTGCGCAAGATCGCGTCGCCTTGCCAGTCGCGACGGGCGGCGAGGTAGAGGTGGGTGGAGCCCAGCGCTTGCGCGAGGCGTGCGAGCGCGGCGTTCTCTTCGGTCGAGGCCGTGGCGCTGAGCAAGAAGGCGATCTTCTCGGGAGCGACCGTGGAGAGTCGCTTGGCAGCCTCCGTGCGCGCGGCCCCGGGCGACACCAGATCGCGACCTTCACCGCGCCCGACGAGCCCGGTGAGGATGCGCTCTTCGGTGACGGCCTTGTAGGTCATCATGCCGTCGTCACACATCCAGAACTGGTTCACGTCCATGTTGTCGCGTGGCCGCAGGCGCTGGACCTGACCCGAGCGGGGATCGTAGTCCACGTGCGTGTTGCAGCCCTTGGCGCAGCCCGAACAGACGCCGTTGGCGCTCTTCAAGAACCACACCCGCGCCTTGAAGCGGAAGTCGCGACTCGTGAGCGCGCCGACGGGACAGACGTGCTCCGTCATCAGCGTGTAGCGGTGGTCGAGCTCGCGACCGGGGGCCACGAAGATCTCGTTTCGGTTGCCGCGCTCGCGCATGTCGAGGACGTGATCGCCGACCAGCTCGTCGCATACGCGGATGCAGCGGGTGCACATGATGCAGCGCTCGGCGTCGTACACGATGGTCGGACCGAAGCGCTGCGCCTTGGGCTTGTGCACGGGCTCCGTGCGCTTGCGCTTCATCTGCGGATCGTGGCTCGACCAGTAGTCCTGCAGCTTGCACTCACCGGCCTGATCGCAGATCGGGCAGTCGACCGGATGGTTCAGCAGCAGCCACTCCTGCACGTGGGCCTGCGCCGTCTTCACCACCTCGCTGGTGGAGGAGACCACGAGATCCTCACCCGCCGGGAACTGACACGCGGGCATCAGCTTGGGCTTGGTGTCGGGCACGTAGGCCTTCTTGCCCGCGTCGTAGCGCAGGATGGGCATGTCCATCTGCCGGCCGCTCTCGATGTGCACGAGGCACATGCGACAGTTGGCCGCTACCGAGAGGCCCGGATGCCAGCAGTAGTGGGGGATCTCGATCCCGGCGCGCCACGCGGCACGAAGGATCGTGTCACCGGGCTCGTAGGGGACCTGTTGGCCGTCTAGGGTGAAGCTGGGCATGATCTGGCCTACCTGTCGCACTCGCCGCCGATCATATTGACCGAGCCGAAGGTGGGAATGATGTCCGCGATCATGCCGCCGATCAGCAGCTCGCGGGCGGATTGGAGATTGAACCAGCTCGGGGGACGAACGCGCACGCGATAGGGCGTGCCGCTTCCGTCGGAGACGATGAAGAAGCCGAGCTCGCCGTTGCCACCCTCGGTGAAGCTGTAGACCTCCCCCTTGGGCGGCGCGAAGCCCTCCATGATCAGCTTGAAGTGCGCGATCGTGCCTTCGATGCTGTTGTACACGCGCTCCTTGTCGGGAAGCATCATCCGCGGATCGTCGACGGAGACCGGGCCATCCGTGGGCATCTGGTCGAGCGCCTGCTCGACGATGCGCATGGACTGCCGCACCTCCTCCATGCGCACGCAGAAGCGGTCGTAGTTGTCGCCGTCTTCGCCTACGGGTACATCGAAGTCGAAGCGATCGTAGACCATGTAGGGGCTGTCTTTGCGCACGTCGTAGGCCACGCCCGTGCTGCGCAGCATCGGCCCCGTGACGCCGAGCTCGAGCGCGCGCTCCTTGCTCAGCACGCCCGTGCCCTGCATGCGATCCATGAAGATGCGGTTGCGCACCAGCATGGTCTCGGTCTCGACCACGACCTTCTCGATCTCGGGCAAGATGGCGCGGATGTCCATCGCCAGATCCGGCGTGGGCTCCATGGCCATGCCGCCGATACGACCGAAGGAGTGCGTGAGGCGCGCGCCCGTCTCCTTCTCGAGCACGTCCCAGATCCAGTCGCGCACCTTCATCAGCCAGAGGAAGGGCGTGAACGCGCCGAGCTCCATGCCGCTGGCGGCGTTGCAGGTGAAGTGATCGCAGATGCGCGCGAGCTCTCCGAGCACGACACGGTAGTACTGACCGCGCTCGGGCACCTCGATACCGCAGAGCTTCTCCACGGCCAGGGCGAACCCCACGTTGTTGAGCATGGGCGAGACGTAGTTCAGGCGGTCCGTGTAGGGGAAGACCTGCGCCCAGGTGCCGCGCTCGCAGCTCTTCTCGAAGCCGCGGTGCAGATAGCCCGGCTGCACGTCGACGTTGACCACCGTCTCGCCGTCGAGATCGAGGACCATGCGGATGGTGCCGTGCATGGCGGGGTGGGAGGGGCCCATGTTGAGACGCATGGGCTCGGCGGGAAGCTCCAGTGTGTCGTCGTCGGTGAAGTCGTGCGTGTCGAGGGGCTCCATCTAGTTCTCGCTGGCAGCGGCGTCGGCCGCGGGCTCGGGGGCGTGTACGGGATGCACCTCTTCGCTGCTCAGGCTGGCGCGCTGGCCAGCCGCGACGGCGAGAGAAGGCGAGACCTGAGCGTCGAGGCCCTCGAGCCGCCGGCTCCAGTCCGTGCGGGCGAAGGGCTGACCCTCGTCGACGCCGAAGGGTGGCAGCTTGTGGGTGTCGTCCGCGTCGCGGTAGGGCACCAGGGGCTGGGCACGGTCGATGGGGTAGTCCTTGCGCAGCGGATGCCCCTCGAACTCCTTGTAGAGGAGGATGCGGCGCATGTCCGGGTGACCCTCGAAGGAGATCCCGAACATGTCGTAGACCTCGCGCTCGGCCCAGCTCGCGCCGGCCCAGAGGTCGGTCAGCGTGGCGAGCGTCTTGCCGTCGGCCAGGCGCGTCTTCAGGCGCAGCCGCTTGTGCGTCTCGGGGTTGCGGACGAAGAGCAGCACGTCGAAGCGCGGCTCCTCGGGGGCCCGCTCCGGGTAGTCCACGGCCGTGAGGTCCGTGAACTGGCCCATGGCGAGCTTCTCGTCGCGCCGGAGAAACTCCGCGGCGGCGTGCCAATCGGCGGGCGCGACCAGCGCGACCTCGTCGCCACGGAAGTCGGTGGTCTCGAGCAGCTTGTCGCCGAGCAACGTGGCCAGGCGATCGAGGAGGGCCTTGCTCATGGCTTCGCGTCCTTCTTGGCGCGCAGCTGCGCCAGCTTGGGAAGCTCGCGCGGCGGCACCACCAGAGGGTCCTTGTTGCCGTTCTGGATCTTGTCCATCAGCAGCATCAGGCCGTCGAGGACCGCCTCGGGGCGCGGCGGACAGCCGGGGATGTAGATGTCCACAGGGACGACCTTGTCGATGCCCGGAATCGTCGTGTAGTTGTCGTAGAACCCGCCGCAGGAGGCGCAGGTGCCGAAGGCGATGACCCACTTGGGCTCGGTCATCTGCTCGTAGATGCGCTTGAGCACGGGCCCTTGGCGCTGACTCACGGTCCCCACGACCCAGAGCACGTCAGCCTGACGGGGGCTGAAGCGCGGCGCCTCGGCGCCGAAGCGGGCCATGTCGTAGCGAGGCGAGGCCACGGCCATGAACTCCATGCCGCAGCAGGCCGTCACGAAGGGGTACTGGAAGAGCGAGTACTTCCGGGCCCAGCCGAGCAGCGCGTCGAACTTGGTGGTGAAGAAGTTGGCGTCCTCGCCAGCTCCACCGAAGGTCATTTCTCCCATTCGAGCGCTCCCTTTTTCCAGGCGTAAGCCAGCGTCACAGCGAGCACGGTGAGGAAGATCAGCATCTCCACCAAGCCGAACCACCCCAGGCGCACGAACAGGCCCGACCAGGGGTAGAGAAAGACCGCCTCGATGTCGAAGACGACGAAGAGGATGGCTGTGAGGAAGAATTTGACGCTGAGGCGCAGGCCTTTGGCGCCCGTGGTCTCGGAGCCACCCTCGTAGGGGATGGCCTTCTCGGGCGTCATCTTCTTCGGGCCGACGCTGGACGTCAGCACGAACAACCCCACCGCGACCAGCACGGCGACGAGAAGCATGACGAAGACGGGTAGGTATTCCCAGAACATCGAGCCTCGTGCTCCCGGGCGCCGCGCGGCTGCGGCGTGTGCGATGGCCAGAAAAACAGCGACGCCCGTAACGCCCGGGCGTTTCTAGTCTTCGACCCACCGAGTGTCAATCGCGAGCGCATGCGTGAACCCACGCCGAGGCCCGGCTGGACCCGCCACGAGTCGGGGTCCCCCTTCATGGAGCGGGAGGGCGGCCGTTTTGTCCGCCCATGCGCCAGTCCTCCGCCCTCGCTCTCTTGACCCTCGGGCTGGCCCTGGGGCCGGCCGGACTCGCCCACGCATACGAGCTGCACACCACGCCCGACGGGGATCCGACGCACTGGGTTCAAGGGCGCGTGGTCTTCCGGATCTCGCCCGAAGCGCGCGCCCGCCTGGGCTCGGACGCGATCTCCCGGGCGATGGTCATGGCCACGGAGGCCTGGCGGGGACTGCCGGGGAGCCCCGATCTGATCGCCGGGACGGGCGGGGGCGCCGGCCTGCTCGAGCCGTCCGCGACGGATGGCGTGAACGGCATCTACATCAGCGACGAGAGCCTGGGCGGCGATCACCTGGCGGAGACGCGCCTGACCTTCGAGCCGAGCATGGGCAGGATCGTCGACGCCGACATCGTGCTCAGTGGGGTCGTGCCCTGGTCGGTGATGGACGAAGGCGGAGAGGACCACGCGGTCTACGATCTCGGGGCCGTCGTGACGCACGAGATGGGCCACGCGCTCGGGCTCTCGGACGAACCGACGGTGGACGGTGCGACCATGTTCCCGAGGTTCGCGCGGGGCGACACCCGGGCGCGCACACCCGAGGTGGACGACGAGCGAGGCGTCCTGGCCGCCTACCGCGCCCATCCGGCGGGCGTCTACGCCTCGGGGGCATGCAGCGCGGGAGGTGACGCTTCGACGGGTGGCATGGTCGGTCTGGCGCTGCTGCTGCTGGCCGCGAACCGGCGCCGGCGGCCACAGTGGGCCCGCGATCGCCGCTGAGGTCACGCGGGCGTCCCCCGCTCGCGCGCCACAGGGGGTGTTGTTCTGAGGAAGGCCTCATGCGAAGGTCCGCCGTCCTTTGCCCCTTGGATGGCCATGATTCGACGACTCCTCGCCTTCACCCTCACCCTCCTCAGCCCGGCCCTGGCGCTCGCCCAGGACGCCGTCGCCGCGGCCGAACCCACGCGCATCCAGAAGCTCGACGCGCTCTTCGGTCAATACGTGGTGGGGCCGATGTACCAGGTCCTCTTCTTCGACCTCGCCTTCTGGGACAACGGCCAAACGGGGGAGCTCAAGATCCCCATGATCGTGCTCTGGCTGGTGGTCGGCGCCGTCTTCTTCACCATCCGCTTCAACTTCATCAACCTGCGCGGCTTCGCCCACGCCATTCAGGTGACCCGCGGCCAGTACGACCATCCGAGCCACGAGGGCGAGGTCAGCCACTTCCAGGCGCTCGCCTCGGCGCTGAGCGCCACCGTGGGCCTCGGCAACATCGCGGGCGTGGCCGTGGCGGTGCACACCGGCGGCCCGGGTGCGGTCTTCTGGATGGTCATCGCCGGCTTCCTCGGGATGAGCTCGAAGTTCACGGAGTGCACCCTCGGACAGCTCTACCGCGAAACGGACGCCCACGGACACCTGTCGGGCGGACCCATGCGCTACCTGCAAACGGGACTGAGCGAGCTGGGCATGAAGGGTTTCGGTCGTGTCCTGGCCGTCGGCTTCGCCATCATGTGCATCGGCGGCAGCTTCGGCGGCGGGAATATGTTCCAGGCGAACCAGAGCTACGCGCAGGTGAAGGAGGTCATCCCCGTCTTCCAGGGCGACATGGGCTCCCTGGTCTACGGCATCATCCTCGCGCTGATGGTCGGGGCGGTGATCATCGGCGGCATCAAGCGCATCGGCGTGGTCGCCGGCTACATCGTGCCCATCATGTGCGGCGTGTACCTGCTGGCGGGCGTCTTCATCATCGTCGTCAACTTCGACCAGGTCATCCCCGCCTTTTCGCACATCATCGGGCAGGCCTTCACGCCCGCCGCCGGCTTCGGCGGCATGATAGGCGTCCTGATGACGGGCTTTCAGCGCGCCGCCTTCTCCAACGAGGCGGGCATCGGCTCGGCCTCCATCGCCCACTCCGCCGCCACCACGGACGAGCCCGTCCGCGAGGGCATCGTGGCCCTGCTCGAGCCCTTCATCGACACCATCCTGGTCTGCACCATGACCGGCCTCGTGATGGTGATCACCGACAGCTACGAGAACTCGGGCGAGGGCGTCGTGATGACGTCCCACGCGTTCGCCACCGTGCTGCCGTGGTTCCCCAAGGTGCTCACCTTCGCCGTCTTCATGTTCGCCTTCTCGACCATGATCTCGTGGAGCTACTACGGTGAGCGCTGCTTCACGTTCCTGTTCGGCCCAAGCACGTCGTTGTTCTACAAGATCATCTTCCTCGGCTTCGTCATCCTCGGCTCCGTGCTGAAGCTCGGCAGCGTCCTCGACTTCTCCGATCTGATGGTCCTGGGCATGGCGTTCCCCAACATCCTCGGGCTCTACCTGCTCTCGGGCAAAGTGAAGCGCGCGCTCGACACCTACTGGGTCAAGCTGAAGAGCGGCGAGATGAAGCCCTTCGTCGCGCCGCCGACCGAATAATCGCGGCTCCAGACGAGCTCTTCGATAGACCCAGCTTGGCGCGCCCCTTGGACTCGGGCATCCTTCAGCACGAGTCGTGACGATCGCTGAACCAGTCTGCTCCCGCTGCGGCCAACCTCACCCCGGAGGGTGTCCGCCCGAGGCGATGTTGGGGCGCCTGTTGGGCAAGCGCTACCGGCTGCTGCGCGTCGTGGGCGAAGGCGGCATGGGCACGGTGTACGAGGCCGAACACGTCGAGCTGTCCAAGCGCGTCGCCCTCAAGTTGATGCATCCACGCATGGACGCAGGGGAACAGGCTCGGCAACGCTTCGAGCGCGAAGCTCGAGCCGCGGCTGCGACGGGGCACGAGAACGTGGTGGACGTCTTCGACCTGGGCCGGGACGTACGCGGCGCGCCCTTTCTGGTCATGGAGCTGCTCACCGGACTCGACCTCGGCCGCGTCATTCACCGCGCCGGGCGCTTGCCCGCCGCTCGGACGGTCTGGATCGTCGGGCAGGTCTTGCGCGCCCTCGAGGCGGTGCACGCCGTGGGCATCCACCATCGAGACCTCAAGCCAGACAACGTCTTCCTGACCCGGCGAGCGGGCTTCTCGGATTGGGTGAAGGTGCTCGACTTCGGCGTGGCCGAGATGGTCGCGGAACGCGAGCCGGCCAGCGGTCGGCGCAAGGTGGCGGCGGGCACGCTGCACTACATGGCCCCGGAGCAGGCGAGTGGAGCGCCCAACCAGGACGCACGCGTGGACGTGTACGCCGCGGGCGTCCTGCTCTACGAGTGCTTGACGGGCGAGCTGCCCTTCGAGGCGACGTCGGCTACCGCGCTCCGCACGGCCATCCAGAACACGCGCCCGAAGTCGGTCGCGGACCTCGCGCCCGAGACCGACCAGGCCCTCGTCCGTGTGGTCGAGCACGCCATGGCCAAGCGCCCGGAGGGTCGCCCTGCGACCGCCCGCGCGCTCTACGACCTGCTGGTCCCCTTTGGCGCCGGCCGACCGCCCAGCGTCCCCGTGCTCACGCCGCCCATGGGCGTGCAGCGACCCTCCGCGAGGCGCAGCTTCGACCACGCCACCAACGTCACCATGCCGGCCGTCGCCGTGGAGGTGCCGCCGGAGACGCGGGGAGCGAGCGCGCAGCTCGGGTTCGCTCCGCGGCCACAGAACATGGCGTCCAAGCCCCACGCCTTCCACGCCAGCTCGGAGGCGAAGGTCGCGGAGCGCGCTGCCGGTGCCGACCTGCCCGAGGCGACGCCCCTGACCTCGGGGGCGCGCCGGACCGAGGCGCCGGTGCCGGTGGGCCTGCCCCGCCTGCGAGGCTCGTGGGTGTCGGAGATCGCGAGTGATCTGTCGAACCAGCTGGGCCGGTCGGCCTACACGCACATGATCGACGGGCTCCCGAGCGAGGCCGGTGCGATCTTCCGCGGCGTGCTCTTGCCCGCAGCCTGGGTCGACGTGAGCGTGCTCGAAGCCCTGCTCGCGGCGGCGCCTTCCCACCTCCCCTGCCGTGGGCTCGGCCGCGACGCCACGGTTCGGGCACTGCGGCGCTGGGGAGAACCCCAGTCGAGACGGGCGGACCTCGCTGCCCCGGAACTGCCCACATGGGCGCAGCCGCTGTACGAGCTCACGGCGGGCCTCAGAGTCCAGCTCCTGCCATCCACGGGCGGTCGCATGAAGCTCTGTGTGGACATCGTCCCACCACCAAGCGCGGCCGTCGCGGGAGCGCTGGCCGGCTTGCTCGAGGCGCTGGCCGACACCGCAAAGGTGGAGGTCTCCCGAGCCGCGAGCGCGCACGACGGCAGCCGGGGTTCCACGGCCAGCCTCTCGTTCCGCCCTCGCTGAGCCCGACGCGTTCGCCTCGCGTCGCGACCGCGTAGGGTCAGGACGCGAGGATTCGCTCCAGCTCGGCGACCTCCTTCGGGATGTCCTCGGTCAGGTTTCGATGGCCCGTGGCCGTCACCAGGAGGTCGTCCTCGATGCGCACACCCAGGCCGCGATACTCCGCGGGGACCTCCGCGTCCGTGGCGACGTACAGGCCCGGTTCGACCGTGAGCACGAAGCCCGGCTCGAGCGGACGCGCTTCGCCGCCCGCCGTGTAGGCCCCGACGTCGTGCACATCCATGCCCAGCCAATGGCTGGTGCGATGCATATAGAAGCGCTTATGGGCCCCGTCCTCCAGGAGAGCGTCGACGTCGCCCTCGAGCAGCGAGAACTCGACCAGGCCAGCCGTGATCACGCGGGCGGCGACGTCGTGGATCTGGGGCAGAGTCGCCCCGGGGCGCACGGCCTCGATGGCCGCGAGCTGGGCGTCGAGGACGATCTGATAGAGGCGCCGCTGAGGCTCCGTGAAGCGCCCGCTGATGGGGAACGTGCGCGTGACGTCGGCCGCGTAGTAGTCCAACTCGGCGCCCGCATCGACCAAGAGCAAGTCGCCCTCCTCCATACGTCGCGCGTTCTTGCGGTAGTGCAGGATGGTCGCGTTGGGGCCGGAACCCACGATGCTCTCGTACGCGACCCGCTCCGCTCCGCGTGAGCGCATGACGCGCAAGATCTCGGCCTCGACCTCGTACTCGAAGCGACCGGGCTTTGCGATGCGCATGGCGGCCAGGTGGGCGTCGCGCGTGATCTCGGCGGCGGCCCGCATGCGACCGACCTCCCACTCGCTCTTGCGCAAGCGCAGGTCGGCCAACAACGCGGCGGGGCAGGCCATCTGACTCGGGGGCAGGTCCCCGGAGCGAGGCTTGGCCCGGATGCGGTCGAGGGCGCGACAGACGAGGGCATCGTGCTCCGTGGTGAGTCCGAAGCGATGCCAGAGTCGCGGCGACCTGCCGCAAAGATCCGCGAGGGCGATCTCGAGCTCGTCGATCAGCCGTCCTTCGTCCAGGCCGAAGTCCTGAACGACGCCATCGATCCCGGCGCGGGGGCCGTCCCAGGTCTCCCGCTCCGGGTTCCGTGGGCGCACGAAGAGCGTGGACCGGGCGCCCGCGGAGTCGACGACGATCACTAGCGCGCTCTCGGGCTCATCGAAGCCGCTGAGGTAGTAGAGGTCGCTCGACTGCCGATAGGGGTGCTCGACGTCGTTGTTGCGCCGGGCCACGGGCGTGGCGAAGAGCACGGCCACGCCTTCGCCCATGCGGGCCGCGAACTCGGCACGGCGGGCTCGGTAGATCTCCATCGCTCGCATCACTGGCTCCTATCCCCGCCCGCGCGGGAGGTTACGTCATTCGACGTACGTCGGGGAACACCTGCGAAGAGCAGGCTGCTAGCTGGGGAACAGCTCGTGGGCTCGGGCCAGCGCGAGATCGCTCTCGCCGCCCAGCTCCGCGAGCCACTCCTGCGAGGAGAGCCCCGCGCCACGACCGGCCGCGCTGCGCAGCACATCGGCGGCGCGCGGGTTCTTGTACCAATCTTGATCGAGCATCTCGCGCAGGGCGGCCCAGATCGCGAGCGCGTCGTGGGCACCGCGAAAGAGGGCGACCGCTTCCACGGGGCTCGGCGCGAGCAGGAGCGCCAGATCCGGATCCACCGACAAGCCGAGCGCCCGGCTCGAGCGCTCCCCCGCCCCCGCCGCCGATCGTTCGGAGCCGGCCCAGGAGGCGTAGGCCGCGGCGCTGCGCACGGCCGTCAGCAGCAGAGCCCCGAGCCGTCGACGCTGCTGGTCCCGCTCGCGCGCGCTGAGACAGGCCGTGAGGGAGTCGTTCGTGAACAAGACCTGAGACGACAGCCCGCCGAAGACCTGCGGCACGGTCGCGTCCGAATTCCAGCGCAGCGCAGCGGGCAGCGCGGGGGCGACCAGGAGCTGGGCCACGGCCCGGCCCACCGCGTGGGCCGCGTCGACCTCGGAGAGCGCGCCCAGATCCGCCGCTGGGGGAGCCATGCGCAGATCGTGCGGGGGGCGCACGCTGACGACGCGCACGCCGAAGAGGACGTCGCGGCGCGGGGGCAAGAGCTGCACGCGCTGAAGCAGCGACGAGAGCCCGAGGGGGAACATGCGCTCCGCGGCCCGTCGCAGTCGACCTCGCGGGCTCCACGGAGAGTCCTTGGCCAGGGCGGCCATCCACGACGCCAGCTCCGAGGCTTCGGGGGCCACGTGCTCCTTGGCCGCTTGCTGCAGATCGTCCGTGGCCGCCAGCCAACGGTCGGCGGTCGCGACCCCTTCGAGGGGCACCTCGCCCGCGCATCCAACGGCGAGCTCCGTCAATTCGCGGACATGGGGCGACGCGGCCCGAGCGAGCCCTTCGTCCAGCCCGTGACCGGTCCGCCCCATGCTCAGACGCGGCGCCACCTCGGGCCAGCTCATAGGCTTACCCGCGAGCGGGAAGCGGTCCGTGAGGATCGCGGTTCGGATGGCCGCGGCGCGCGCGCGAGGCAGGAGCTCACGAAACGCCAGCAAGTGGGTGCGCATGGCGGCCGACTCCTGCGCCTCGACCGGCGCCGAGGGCGACAAGGACGCCGCGATCTCGTGCGCCTCGTCCTCGGCCAGGAACGAGAAGCGACGCGTCAGCTCCTGCGCGCCCGCCACGGCGTCGAGCCCTCGCGCCTCGTCCAGCTCGAGCTGGGCTCGCGCCGCCAGGTAGGCCTCGAGCATGGTGCGCAGGTGATGAGCCGAATCCGACACGGCCGTGCAATACCACAGGCGAGCCCGCCGCAACGCAAGTACGCCGACGGCGCGCGTTCGTGCTATGGGGGCGCGATGCTGCTGAAACGAAAGATCGCCTTCATCGGCGCGGGCAACATGGCGGGCGCCATCCTCGAGGGCCTCCTGCACGCGGGCGCCGCGACCAAGGACGAGGTGTGGGCGACGGATACGAGGCCAGACCGCCTCGAAGAGCTTCGCGCCGCCCATGGCATCCACGTCGGCAAGAGCAACGCCGAGGCCGTGCGCTGGGCCGACGTGGTGGTGCTGGCGACCAAGCCCCAGGTCTTCGATCGCGTGCTGCCCGAAGTGGCGGACGCCATCAGCCTCGAGACCTTGCTCATCTCCATCGCCGCCGGCGTGCCCGTCTCGGCCATCGAGGGCCGCATGCCCGAAGGCATGCGCGTCGTGCGCACGATGCCCAACATGCCCGCCCTGGTGGACGCTGGCGCCACGGCCATCGCCCCCGGTGCCCACGCCACCGACGAGGATCTGGCGGTCGCCCAGAAGATCTTCTCCTCCGTGGGCATCACCGAGGTCATGGAAGAGTACCTGCTCGACGCCGCCACGGGCCTGAGCGGTTCCGGGCCCGCCTACATCTTCCTGGTGATCGAGGCGCTCTCGGACGCGGGCGTGAAGGTCGGGCTGCGTCGCGATCAGGCGCAGAGGCTGGCCGCGCAAACCGTCCTCGGCTCCGCCAAGCTCCTGATCGAGACGGGCGCCCACCCGGGTCAGCTCAAGGATCAGGTCACGAGCCCGGGCGGCACGGCCATCGCGGGCCTGCACACGCTCGAGGCCGGCGGCCTACGCACGACCTTGATCGACGCCGTCGAGGCGGCGACGAATCGGGCCGCCGTGCTGGGCGCGGAGGCCAAGGAGAAGCTCTCGCGCGACCGCTGAGGTCTCAGTCGAGGCGAGCGCCGAAGATGGCGGTGCCGACGCGGACGAGCGTGGCCCCCGCGGCGATGGCGACCTCGAGATCGGCGCTCATGCCCATGGAGAGCGAGTCGAGGCCGTGTGCCTCGGCCAGCGCCGCGAGCGTCTCGAAGTGCGGACGCGCCCGCGACGGATCCGCGTCGGCGGGCGGCACGGTCATCAGGCCCTCGAGCTGCAGCGTCGGCTCGGCGCGCACGCAGGCGACCAGCGCGTCCAGATCCTCGGGCAGCACACCGCTCTTCTGCGCTTCACGAGCGACGTTGACCTGAATGGAGACAGAGAGCGGTTGCTCCGGTGCTTGGCGAGCGAGCGCGCGCACCAGCTTCGGCGAGTCGAGCGTCTCGAGCCACGCGTGTCGCTCGACCAGCGGACGCGCCTTGTTGCGCTGCAGATGGCCGATGAAATGCCAGCGCAGATCGGGCAGCTCGCTGACCAGCGCGTCGGCCTTCTCGACCCACTCCTGGACGTAGTTCTCGCCGAAGACCCTTTGCCCCGCGGCGTAGGCCTCGCGGATGGCGGAGAGGGGCTGGCGCTTGCTCACGGCGACGAGCGTCACGCTCGCGGGATCCCGGCCAGCGGCGCGCGCGGCTGCCGCGATTCGTGTGCGCACGGCCAAGAGCCCCTCAGCCACGCTCATGGCCAAGCCTGCAGCAGACCGGCCTCGCGCATCAGCTCCAGGGTCTCGGCCAGGGGCAGGCCCACGACGTTGGAGTACGACCCCTCGACCCCGCGCACGAAGCCCGCCGCGACGCCTTGCACCGCGTACGCGCCCGCCTTGTCCCGACCTTCGCCCAGCGCGACGTAGCGACCGAGCTCGTCCTCGTCGAGGGCGCGAAACACGACGTGGGTCGTGGCGTGCGTGCGCGCGCGCTCGGAGCCGCCGGCCCACAAGGACACGCCCGTGATCACGCGATGCGTCTCGCCCGACAGCGCCCTCAACATCTCGAGCGCGTGGGCGTCGTCGCGTGGCTTGCCCAGCACGTCGTCGCCGCGCACGACCACCGTGTCCGCGCCCAGGACGAAGCCCTCCCCCGCGGCGGCGAGGCGAAGCGAGACCTCGGCCGCCTTGTCCGAAGCGGCGCGGGTGACGAAGGAGGCCGCGTCCTCGCCCGGCCGCCGCACCTCCTCCGCCCGGCTCGGTTCGACGCGGAAGGGCACGCCCACTTGAGTGAGCAATTCACGGCGTCTGAGAGATGCCGAGGCGAGCCAGAGGGGAGCCGTGAGCGCGGCGCTCAATGTCGCCCCTGCTCGTCGCGAGCGCGCTCGAGGCGTCGCACATAGGTGCGCGAGGTCTGCTCCGGGTCCAGGCCGAGATGCTTGGCGACCTCGGCCGTGAAGCCTCGCACGTAGACCACGGCGGGCAGATCCTTGAAGGCGTCGGCCTCCATGGCCTCCAGGTAGGAGCGACCGATCTTGGTCGAGGTCGAGATCTCGGCCAACGTCACTCCCTGCGATTCGCGCACCGCCCGCAGCAACGCGCCCGTGAAGTCGGTGTGCGGCGTGATCTCGGGCGCCGGCGGCAGGTCGGCTTGGCTCGCGCGCGGACCCGCCTCGCGTGCACGCGGTTCGGGCTCGGGTGGGAAGACGCTCAACTCGTAGGGCCGGCGTCGCGCCGGATCGAGCAGCACATCATGGGCCTCGTCCAGCCGTGCGCGCAGCGCGTCCAGGCCAGCCTCGTCGAAGAGGCCCTGCCGCGGCAGCGCGTCGGTGGCGTAGAGAGCGCGTGCGCGCTTGTAGGCCCGCCGCACCTCTTCGTCGGTGGCACCGCGATCGACCTCGAGCAGATCGTGCAAGGTGTCGGGCGGCACGTTGCGCGTGACGCGCCTCGATCCCGTGCCCGCGTCGAGGGCGAGCAAGCGACGAGCGATCTTCTCCAGGCAGCGACTGGCCTTCGTGCCCGGGCTCTCGATCAACACCGGGCGACGCGCGCGCACGCAGGTCCACACCGTGTCGTCGAAGTCGACGTAGCCGAGGTAGTCGAGGCGCAGGCCCAAGCGACGCTCGGACGCGCTCATGAGCCAATCGCCGAGCTCGAGGTCACCGCGCACGCGGGTCTGGTTCACCACGAAGGGGAAGCGGAAGCTGGCGACGGCCTGCTCCACGCGGGTGGCAAGGCGCGTGCCGCGAACCTCCGAGTGGCGCAGCAGATCGCGCGCCGGTGGAGCGTGTCGCGGTGAACGCAGCAAGGGGCGCAGCGCCGCGCGCTCGTCCCCGTCGGCCAAGCGCAGGAGGTGTCGCGCGAAGGCCGCGCGCACGAAGCGCCACATGCCCTCCATGGCCGGAGGCTCGGGCACGGTGAGGAAGAGCGGCATCTCGGCGTCGAGCCAGAAGTCGAGCTGGGAAGGAGCCGTCCCGTCGCCCAGATCGATGGCGATGTACTCCGTGTCCAGCGTCTCGAGGTGCGCGCGCAGGCGACGTCGGGAGCGTGGCGCCCTCGCTCCCGCGGGTGCGTCGTCGAGCGCGCCCCAGAGCAGGGTCAAGCCAGGCACGGGCGACGGCGAGAGGGCGAACTCGGGCGCGTCGCTCACCTCTTCGTCCGCGATCGATGCGTTCGCGAACAGGTCGTCCGCGGAGGGCACGCCCCCGTCGGTGCCGTCGAGCACGATCGAGAGGACGGGGCCCGGACCCTCGGTCGACCTGACCTCGGCCCGAAAGGAAGGGCGCGGCGGCACGAAGCGCGCGACCCCACCCGGATGGGCCAGGCCCAGGAACGAGTGGAGCGTGGCCCCGCCCGCGTCCGCGTCCACGGCCACGACCTTGCGCCCGATGGTCGCCAGGTAGAGGGCGAGGTTGCTGGTGACGAGGGTCTTGCCGACGCCACCCTTGGCCCCGGCGACCGCGAGCGTGCGGCGCACGCGGATGGTGCGAGGCGGTGCCGCGGACATCGGTCGGCTGCTGCCGCTTTGCTGCCCGCTAGCCGTGAGGCTCGCCGCACGCTCTCGATCCTTGGTCACGGCGCGGGATTAGCAGCGGCTCTCGGCGCGCGCAACGAAGCGAGGTCGCGCGGCCCGACCCGCGCGGGGCCGCCGCGGCGAATCCACGCTCAGCTCGACCAGGTCGCTTCGATGCGATCGCAGGCGTCACCCAGGGCGGCGCAAGCCACCAGCCGCGCGTCCACGGAGCCTCCCCCACAGCACTCGATCATGCGCTCGACGAAGGCCAGCAGCATGACCGATCGGGTCACGCGCGGAGCGGGATGATCGCGCAGCTCGACCTGACCGTAACCGCACCCGAGCCTGACGACCTGAACCACGCCGTCGCGAAAATGCTCGCCCCACAGCTGCGCGAGCCCGGAGAAGAGGAGCTCCGGCGTGGTGCGCGGACCGACGAACCCCTGCTCGAGCGCCCGCTCCGCCAGCTTACGCCCAAGCTCCGCGGAGAGGCGGTGGCCCCCTTCATAGAAGCGCGCATCCGCGCGGTCGAGGGTCGCGAAGAGCGTGCCCTCCGGCGACCACCCGCGCTCCGTGACGTCGGCCTCACGCAAGGTCGGATCCTGAAACGACAGCTCCTCCCAGCGCTCCGCCCCCAGGGAATCCTGCAAGAAGGCCAGGGCCAAGGAGCGCGCTCCGGTGCTCATCTCAAAGGCACAAGCGTCGTCGGGGAGCGGCAAGAGGCCATCGCGCAGCTCGCGCGCCCGCAGATCACGCAAGTCGATGGTGAAGGTGTCGGTGGGCTCTGGCTCGGCCGCGTGCGCGGGATCGGCGCCAAGGGGCACGAGCGCTTCGAGCATGGCCTCGGCGTCCGCGTAGCGATCCTGAGGCTTCTTGGCCATGGCGCGGGCGAGCACGGCGTCGAAGCCAGCCGGGGGATGCGCAAGGTGGGCGCTCAGAGGCGCGGGGGGCTTACGCACGATGAGCTTGCACAGGTCGGCGAAGTTGCCGGCCTCGAAGGGCCGCGCGCCCGTGAGCATCTGGTACAGGAGCACGCCCACTGCGTGCAGGTCCAAGCGCTGATCCAGCTTTTCGTCGCCCCGCAGCTGTTCTGGCGCGGCGTACACGGGCGTGCCCATGGCCCGACCCGAGGGCGTGAGCTCGGCTCCTCCGGCTGACCGCCACGCGCCCTCGACGAAGGCCGCGATGCCGAAGTCGAAGACCTTCACGAAGTCCGAGCGACCGGCCTGCTTGGTCAGCAGGATGTTCTCCGGCTTCAGATCCCGATGCACGATGCCCTGCGCGTGCACGGCGGAGAGCGCGTTGAGGATCTGCCCAGCGATGTGCGCGGCGCGCTCCGGTTCGAAGGGCGCCTCGAGGCGAATGTGGTGCGCCAGGCTGCGGCCACGGACGTACTCCATCACCAGATAGGGCGCTCCGCCGGGCTCCACGCCGAGGTCCATCACCTGCACCACGTGGGCGCTACCGACGGCCGCCGCGGCGCGGGCTTCGCGCTGGAAGCGCATCAAGGTCACGCCATCGTCGGCCAGGTGCGGATGCAGCACCTTCAGCGCCACCGTGCGACCGATGGCGAGGTTCTCGGCCTTGTACACCGTACCCATGCCGCCCGATCCCAGGAGGCGACGCACGCGGTACTTGCCCGCGACCACGGAGCCAAGGGCGCACGCGTTCGAGAGGAGCCCCGCGCTGCGCGAGGTGCCGTGAGGCGTCAGCATGGGATGAGCATACCGCGCGAACGCCCCCTCACCCAAGGTCCACGCAACCGAAGCGGCAACGCGGCCGATAGGCACGCATGCGTTGTACCGCTCGAGCCGCCGTCCGAGGCCGCGCCTCGGATCTCCACCCTGGCCTGTGGGCCCTGACCGTGCTCGCCAGTGCCTGCCTGCCGAGCCCTTCCCTGCCCTCCCACGACGCCGGCCAGGACATTAGCGCGCCGCCCGCGCCGCCCACGCCGCCCGCGGTGATCGATCTGAGCGTGGTGGACGAGGATGGCGTCGCCCACGCGCAGGACGAGACCCCGCTTCGCCCGGTCCTCGTGCTGCGACTCACCGGGCCCATGGAGGGGGATCCGGAGCCGCTGATGCTGCTGCGCGGTGAGGTGGATGGCGCCTTGATCGAAGATCTCGCGTCCGCTCCCTTGCGGGTCGCGACGCGAGCGCGGGTGCTGGACGCGTGCATCGAGCGCTTCGCCAGCGGCGCTCAGATACGCCCCTCGGCCGCGCTCGAACCGGGCGAGCGCTACCTGCTCGCGCTGGCAGCGTGGGCGGGAGAGGACAACCCGCTGGGCGTCCCGTTCGGCGCGGATCTACGCGCCGCCGAGCATGGCGGGGGCGCGCGCGTGGACGGGAGCTGGCCCGCGGATGGAACGGAGGGCGTGCCCGGCGTGATCCCCTTGCTCGCCGTGCGCTTCGACGAGATCGTTCGTGGCGCACCGGCGGGCGTGCGGCTCGTGGACGAGAGCGGATCCGCGGTGCCCACCCGACGCGCGCTGACGAGCTGCCTCGAGCTGGGCTGGCCCGAAGGAGATTGCGTCAGCCTGGAGCCCATCGACCCGCTCTGGCCCGGGCGACCGCACCGCATCGAGGTGACGGAGGAGGTGCTGGACCGTGGTGGCGCCCCCGTCGGCCCCGTCGTGTTCCAATTTCGCACGGGTACGGGGGCCTTCCTCTCGCCCAGCCTGAACGCGCCAGCCTGCGCACTGGACGAGACGCTCTGGCGCGGCGACGTGCCGGAGGGCGTCCCGCCCGAGGAGTCTCCCGCGCTGGGCTGCCTGTTCGTCGATGATCGCAGCCTCGAACTGCGCCTCACGGCGACCGGACCGCTGCGCTATCGGCTCGAGGGCAGCGCAGGCTCGACCCGCGCCGTGGCCGCGCGAGGCGACGCCGCGCTCACGCTGCGCCATCTCGCGCCCGACACCGCGCAAGACCTGTGGCTCGACGCGGTCGATCTCGCGGGCCACACGCTCCGACTGCCCGTGCACGCCCAGACCACCGAAGCCCTGGACGCCGTGTATGTGATGGAGGTGCGCGCGGATCCCCTCGGCGCGGAACCACGTCAGGAGTACGTCGAGGTCCTGAACGCCGGCACGACCACGGTGGACCTCGGCGGCTACAGCCTGTCCGACGCAGGCGATCGCCCGGGAGACGTCCTGCCCTCGCCTTCTCCCCTCGGTCCGTCGGAGCGCGCCCTGCTGGTGGCGGACGGCTTCGATCCGACCGACGGGTACGGCGCGCCGATTCCCGCGGGCGCGCGCCTGATTCGCTTGGGCACGTCGCTGGGTTCGGGAGGCCTGAGCAACTCGGGCGAGCCCGTCTATCTGCGCGACGCTCTGGGTCGCAGGCTGTCCGGAGCACCGGCGCGACCCACGGCGGGCGCGGGCATCTGCCTGGTGCGCGTGGTCGAGGATGGGCGCCGCATGGACGACGACGCCTTCGCCTTCCAGGGCAGCTGCACGCCGGGCACGGGCCGCCTCGCGCGTTGACAGCCCGCGGGCCGTCTGCTGCGCTCGCCCGAGGTGGCGCACCCGAGACATCCCGTTCGACCCCAAGGCAATCTCAGCCTGGACCTGTCCAGCGAACGCGCGGACGGCGGCATCGAGGTCGAGATCTCGAACGTCGTCTTCCGCGCGCCCGACGGCGAGTTCGTGGTCGCGCACGCCCAGCGCACCCGAACGAACGACGAGCTCGTCTTGGTGGGCCCGCTGGGCGACATCTCCATCGGTGAGACGCTGAGGGTGCGTGGGCGCATCGAGGAACACGCGCGGCACGGCGTGCAGCTACGCGTCGAGTCCTTCTCGCCCGTGATGCCGGGAACGGCGGCGGGCATCGCGCGCTATCTCGGCTCGGGCCTCGTGCCCGGCATCGGCAAGGCGCTGGCGCAACGCCTGGTGGAGCGCTTCGGAGATCAGACCCTCGAGGTCATCGCCACGCGCACGGACGCGCTGCGCGAGGTCCCGGGCATCGGCAAGCGTCGCTCCGAAGCCATCGGCGCGGCGGTGCGCTCACGGCGTGAGCTGGCGGAGACGCTCTCGTTTCTGCATGGCCTCGGATTGGGTCGGGCCAACGCCAGGCGCATCCACGAACGCTACGGAGTCGACGCGGTGCGCGTGCTGCGCGCGGATCCCTATCTCGTCGCCGAGGAGGTGCGAGGCATCGGCTTCCGCACGGCGGACTCGGCGGGGCGCGCGCTCGGCATCGGGGTCGACGACCCGAGGCGCGCCGCCGGCGCCGTGCTGCACCTGCTGGGCAAGGCCGCCGACGAAGGTCACGCTTTCTGCCCCGAGGAGCTCTTGGTCCACGAGGCATTGGAGCTCGAGATCCCGTCGACACGGACGCTCGGTGTGCTGCCCGGACTGGCCCGCGCCGGGCTCATCCTGCGCGAGGACGCGGCCGTCTATCCGCCGCCCCTCTTCGACGCGGAGGTGGCCGTGGCGCGCGACCTCCGAAGCCTGGCCCGGCCGCGGCCGCAGCTACGAGCCGCGGCGCGCGCACGCGTGGAGGGACGCGACGAGGCGCTCTCGGAGACGCAGCAGCTCGCCGTGGACGCCTCCCTCGATCACGGGCTCCTGCTGCTGACGGGCGGTCCCGGCACGGGCAAGACCACGACCGTGGGTGCCTTGGTCGCCACGCAAGAGGCCGCGGGCCGCCGGGTCGCCCTCTGTGCCCCCACCGGACGCGCGGCCAAGCGCCTGAGCGAGGCGACGGGCCGCGAAGCCAAGACCATTCATCGCCTGCTCGAGTGGAACCCGGCGACGGGGGGCTTCCGCCGCGGACCCGAGAATCCCATCGCCGCCGACGTCGTGCTGGTCGACGAGGCGTCGATGCTCGATCTGCGCTTGGCCCAGAGTCTGTTCCAGGCGATCGCGCCCGAAGCGCATCTGGTGCTGGTCGGGGATCGCGACCAGCTGCCGCCCGTGGGCGCCGGACAGGTGCTGCGCGACGCCCTCGCCTCGGGCGTGGGCGAGACCGTTCGCCTGACCCAGGTGTTTCGCCAGGCGGAGCAGAGCGCCATCGTGCGAGGCGCGCACGCCATCCTGCACGGCGATATGCCGACACCCACCCCTACGGGTGAACAGGGGAGCGGGGACCTATTCGTCATCAAGGCGGTCGACCCCGACGACGCGAGGCAGAAGCTCGTGCGTCTGCTGGCTCGCATGGAGGGCGCCTACGGGCTCGACAGCCGACGCGACGTGCAGGTGCTCTCGCCCATGCGCCGCGGACCGCTGGGCGTGGTCGCCTTGAACGAGCTGCTCCAGGAACAACTCAACCCGCGAGGCGCACACGGGCCTCGGGGGATTCGCGTCGGCGACAAGGTGATGCAGCTGCGCAACGACTACGAGCGCGAAGTGTTCAACGGCGACGTCGGTGAGGTCGCGCGCTTCGAGGGCACGACGACCTACGTGCGCTTCGACGGACGCGAGGTGCGCTTCGTCGGCGACGCCCTCGGCGCGCTCTCCCTGGCCTACGCCTCGACGGTTCACAAGGTGCAGGGCAGCGAGTTCCCGGCGGTGGTGATCGTCCTGCACGGCGCGCACCACATGCTGCTCACGCGCGCGCTGCTCTACACCGCCGTGACCCGAGGCAAGCGCCTGGTGGTGCTGCTCGGCGATCCACGGGCCATGGCCCGCGCCGCGCGCAACGCGGCCAGCCAGGAGACCCGCTCGCGCCTGCTCGAGCGACTGCGGGGCGAGCGACCTCTAGCGCGACCGGCCGAGCGCCGCGAAGACGCCTGAGCGCAGGGCGAGAGTGTCGCCTCAGCCGTCGTAGGCGACGGCAAGGGCGTCGTGGAAGGCGGGTCGAAAGCCCAGGATCTTCTCGTTGGCGCGGCTCGGGTGGATGCGGTTCGTCAGCAGCGCGATGGCCATGTCGCGCGACTCGTCGCAGCAGATGCTCGTGCCGACCATGCCGAGCTCCCCGAAGGCCTCTCCCAAGCGTCGTCCACGCTGACCCGCGGCGATGGTGTGGCTGAAGCCCAGGGGGTGACCAGAAGTGGGGTCGATCCCGAGGGGCCAGTCACCGAGTGCCGAGGGCCGCTTGGCCAGGATGTCGAGCAGAGCGCAGCCGAGCGCCGCCACGCCTCGGGCCGTCCCGAACAGGCCCGAGTGCCCCGCCACCCCACCGAAGGCCGCGCAGTTCTCGTCGTGCACTTCCCCGTGAAGGATCCGGCCCCGCCACTGACAGCGCTCCGTGGGCGCGACGCGAGGGAGCAGCGCCTCCCGCGTGCTCTCCCCAAGACTCGCAAGGTAGAGGATCTCGCCCTGGACCCCGAGCTTCGAGACGATCTCGCGTTCCATCCACGCTTGGAGGGAGGTGCCCGTCGCCCGCACGATGGCCTCGCCCAGCAAGAGGTATCCGAGGTCGCCATGCAGCTCGCGCCCCTTGAGCCGGGTCTCGAAGCGCCGCCCGGCCTCCGCGGCGAGCCAGCGCCGGGCCGCCGCGCTGCCGTGGGCGTGGGGCACGTCGAGGTAGATGCCACCCCAGGCGTCGATGCCACCCCGCGCCTCGAGCAGCTCGCCGAGGCGCACGCCGGCGGCCGGTCCACCGCGCAGATCGGAGATGACGTCCTTGAGTCGAATGCTGGGCGACAGCACGCCTTGCTCGAACAGGCGCGCCGTCAGCATGGCCAAGAAAGGCCGCGTCAGGGCGCCGAGATCGTAGAGCGTCAGGGGCGTCACCTCGGCGCCGCCGTGGATCAGGCGGCCCGCGCTGGCGAGCACCTCGACCCACGCTGTTCCGCTTCGGTAGGCGACGGCGACGCTGCCCCCAGGAAATACCCGGCCAGCCACCCCGGCCTTCAAGAGCCGGGACGCCTCACGCTGGATTCTCTCCTTGCGATCTACGCCCAATCGTCATCCCGCGGCACCACACGTCCCGCTCAGCATGTATACCCTGCAAACAGCGAAATGATGCATACAGAATTCATCTCCAATGCCGCAGACGTCGGCACACTCCCCCACCTCCTGACCAGTGGCCAAGAACTCCACGCCACCTTGAGGGCTCGTCCGGAGGACTTCCGTGTCGAGGAGATGCCGGCCTACGGGCCCTCGGGTCAGGGCGAGCACCTCTTCGTGCACTTCGAGAAGACGGGCTGGAACACCACCGACGCCGTGCGCGCGATCGCTCGCGGCTTGGGCATCGACGCCCGGGACGTGGGCTACGCGGGCATGAAGGATAGGCGCGCGGTCACCAGTCAATGGGCGAGCTTTCCGCAAGCCAAGGCGGAGGCCGCGCTCGCGCTCGAGCTCGACGGAATTCGCATCCTCGAGGCCATCCCCCACGGCCAGAAGCTGCGGACAGGACACCTCACGGGCAATCGCTTCGACCTCTTGCTCAGCGACACTTCGGAGGGACTCGCCGAGGCCCTCGCGCCGCGCCTGGCGCGCCTGGCCGAGCATGGCTGCCCGAACTACTTCGGACCCCAGCGCTTCGGCCGCAACAACGCCAACCTCGCCCGCGCCGGCCGTTGGCTGCTCGAAGGCGGCAAGGCGCCGCGCCAACGCTTCCTGCGCAAGCTGCAGGTGTCGAGCCTCCAATCGGCCCTGTTCAACATCGTGCTGGCCGAGCGCCTGAACGATGGACTCTTCGAGTCCGCGGTCGACGGAGACGTGATGCGCAAGCAGGAGACGGGTGGCGTCTTCGTCTGTGAGGACGCGGCGCTCGACTCGGAGCGGGTGCGGCAGCTCGAGATCAGCCCGACCGGACCCATCTTCGGCGAGCGCATGCGCTGGTCCGAGCGTGAGGCGCTGGCCCGTGAGGAACGGGTATTGGAGCACGCGGGTATCACGACAGACATGTTTCGGCGCTTCGGGGCCGCGGGGCGAGGCTCTCGACGCGTGATGCGTGTGCAGCCCGGAGAGTCCAGCGTGCAGGAAACGGCCGAAGGAACGCGCCTGCGCTTCACGCTGCCGAAAGGAGCCTACGCCACCGTGCTGCTGCGTGAGCTGCTCGGACGCGAGCCCACGGAGTTCGGCGGAGAGCCGTCGACCGCAGACGAACCCTCGGAATGAAAAGCCCAGGGATGCGTTGGGGCTCGTGATGCGCTAATGCGTGCTCGGTCTTTTTTGCCCGACCACCCACATCCCTCCCTCGGATTGGTACGAAGCGACAATGGACATCCAAGAACGTTTGACAGCCTTCGCGATGCTCGGCGCCGGCTGGGTGATGTGGTTTCTCGTGGGGCTCTCCGTCATCGGGCTCGCCGTCATCCTCGAGCGCGCCTGGGCACTGATAAGCTCCCGCGACGACATGCCCACGCTGCGCGCAGACCTCGCCAAGCACCTCGAGGAGGACGACGTGCCGGGCGCGATCAAGCGTCTTCAGGCCTCGCCCTCCTTCGAAGCGGGCATCGTGCGTGAGGGACTCGCGGCCGTCGGACAGGGACCCCACGTCGTCGAACAACGGCTCGATGCGGCGCGCGGCATCGCCCAGAGCCGCATGCAGCGAAACCTCGCCTTCCTGGGCACCGTGGGAAACAACGCGCCTTTCGTGGGGCTGCTGGGGACGGTCATCGGAGTCATCCGCGCGTTCCACACCCTCGAGCAGAGCGCCGGGCAGGTGTCCAACGGGCTGATGGCCGAAGTGGGCGAGGCGCTCGTGGCGACCGCCATCGGTCTCTTGGTCGCCTTGCCCGCCGTGGCGGCGTTCAACCTCTTCATGCGGACGGTGAAGGTGCGCCTGAGCTGGGCCGACGCCCTCGGTCATGACGTGCGCGCCCACGCCGAGCTGCACGGACAGCGCGCGCCCTCGGGCGCCAAGGAGTCCTGATGGCGGGCGGCGCTTCGGGAGACGACGACGAGCTGATCACCCAGATCAACGTCACGCCCCTGGTCGACGTCGTGCTGGTGCTGCTGATCATCCTGATGGTCACGGCCACAGCCATCGTCTCCAAGACCATCCCGATGGAGCTGCCCACGGCGGCCACGGGTGAAGGGACGCCCACGACCATGGCGGTCTCGGTCGAGGCCGACGGCTCGCTCTACCTGGATCGCAACCCCGTCGACGAGGCCACGCTGCGCACCCGCATCCGGGCGGCCCACGCGCAAGACGAGAACCTTCGGGTGGTCCTCGCGGCGGCGGGCAGCGTCACCCACGCGCGGGTCGTCCACGTGATCGATCTGCTGCGCCTGGAGCACGTGACCAAGTTCGCCATCAACGTGCGCCCAGGAGAAGTCTCCCCCTAGGATGTCCCCCGCCAGCCCCCAGGGCGCGATCGCGGCGCCGTCCACGATCTCCTTGTGGAGCAGCCTCGGCATCGCTGTAGTCGCCCACGCGCTGATCTTCGCGCTGATGCCGAGCTTCGCCTCCCTGAGAGCCAGCATGCGGCCCGATCCGGTCGACCTCGAGATCATCAGCCCGCCCCCCCTCGCGACGCCGCCGCCCGAGCCGACGCCGCCCGCGCCAGATCCCGTGGCGCCCCCGGAGCCGACGCCCGTCGTGCCGCCGCCGCGACGCGTCCGGGCTCCGCGACCGGAGACGGCGCCGGAGCCTCCGCCAACGCCCGCACCACAGACGCCTCAGCCGCCCGCGCCGTTGCAGGAGACGCCTGTGCGCATGGACGGCATCAACCTCACCGGCACTGGCACGGGTTCGGGCTTCGCCATCGATCCGGGCAGCGGCGAAGATCGCCAGGGACCGCTCTCGCCCCCAGGCACGCCGACCGGGCGACGGGTCCAGGGCAGCCCGCAGGGCGTGCCCGGAGGCACGGGTCAGGGCACGGGTCCGCGCGTGGTCCCCCTGGCCGACCTGTCGAGGCGCCCCAGCGTGCCCGATCTGGCCGATCGCGTTCACGAGGAATACCCCGAGCGCGCGCGTCGCGAGGGCGTCCTGGGCCGGGCCACCGTGCACGCCAGGGTGGATCCGGACGGTCGTGTTCGTTCCATCCGAGGATCGACGGCCACACGTGGAGGCTATGGCTTCGCGGAAGCGTGTGAACGCGTGGTGCGGGCATCCCGCTGGAGCCCTCCCCTGGACCGCGATGGACAGCCCGTGGCCGTCTGGATCACCTACAACTGCGGCTGGGCGGACCGCTAGCCGTCCCGCGAGACAGCCTGAGCGGACTTTCCCGTTTCCGTCGCCAAGGCCGTTGCTCCCGGACCGCCTTTCTTGCGATACTCGGGCGCGCGCTTCGGAGCCCCATTGGGCGGCCGATACGCGGGGAGTGATGATGCAACATTTCGGCCCTCAACTGACTCTGCCTGGTCTCGCCCTGCTCGGCGCGTGCTTGCTGCTTCTCGGCGCACCGACCGAGGCCAGCGCCCAGGACGTCCCGGTCCAGCGCTTCAGCGTGAACCTCTTCCACCCGGCGCCGGGCCCGGGGAATTACCTCTCCGTGGACGGCGCGCAGGTCAGTGGACACATGACCGCCTCGGCCGGGCTGACGATCGACTACGCCCATCAGCCCTTCGTGCTCTACGACGCCACCTGCACCGGCGCCGACGCCTCGAACTGCAGCACGACTGGCGTGAACACCAAGCTGGTCCGCTACAGCCTGACCGGGCACGTCCTCGCCTCTCTGTCGCTCTTCGACCGCTTGCAGATCGGCCTCGACGTGCCGGTGGTCTTTACCAATGGCGATACGTACAACACCCCCGCAGGCGGCATGCCCCTGACCCTCGAGGGTGGCTCGGCCTTCGGCGTGGGCGATCTCCGCCTCAGCTTGAAGGCCCGCCTGATGGGCGAAGGCGACGGCCTCTACTTCGGCATCGCGGCCTGGGCCACCGCGCCCATCGGCCAGGCCATGAACGATCAGGCCTACTTGGGTGATCACGGCCTGACCGCGGGCGGTCACGTCATCGGGCAGTTCGTGCAGTCACGCGTCCACGTCACGGCCAACGTCGGCGCCTTCTATCGCGGCGAGCGCACGCTCTTCTCGACCCAGGTCGGCTCCAAGCTCACCTATGGACTGGCCGTCGGCTACGAGGTCACGCCCCTCGTGCTCGTCTTCGCCGAGTTCGACGGCGCCAGCTCCTTCTCGACCCAGATCGACGAGAACCCCCTCGAGGCGCGCCTCGCGGGCCGCCTTCGCCAGGGCGACTTCACCTTCACCCTCGGCGGTGGAGCGGGCGTGCTCTCGGGTGTGGGCGTGCCGGTCTTCCGCGCCATCGCCGGCTTCGCCTGGGCCCCCATTCGCTCCGACCAAGACCACGACGGCATCCTCGACGCCGACGACGCCTGCCCCTCCGAGGCGGAGGACATGGACGGCTGGGAAGACACGGACGGCTGTCCCGAAGCCGACAACGACAACGACGGCATCCTCGACGCCGACGACCCGTGCCCGGATGAAGCCGAGGACGTGGACGGATTCGAGGACCAGGACGGCTGCCCCGATCGCGACAACGACGGTGACGGCGTCACGGACGGCTACGACAGCTGTCCCAACGAAGCCGAGGACATGGACGGCGACCGCGACGAGGACGGTTGTCCCGACAACGACACCGACCGCGACGGCATCCCGGACGAGACCGACCAGTGCCCGAACGACCCAGAGGACACGGACGGATTCGGCGACGAGGACGGCTGCCCGGAGACCGACTACGACGGCGACGGCATCCCGGACGAAGACGACGAGTGCCCGGATCAGCCCGAGCTCGTGAACGGCATCTCCGATCAGGACGGCTGTCCCGAGCAGGACGCGGACGGAGACGGCATCCCCGATGAGGTCGACCATTGCCCCGATCGTCCCGAGACGATCAACGGCGTGGCCGACACGGACGGCTGCCCCGATGGCGAAGAGGTGCTGCGGGTGGAGGGCGACCAGATCATCCTGCTCCAGCAGATTCAGTTCGCGAACAACCGGGCCCGCATCCGCGGCGCGCGCTCGACCCAGATCATCCAGGCCGTTGCGACCATCCTCACGCAGCATCCCGAGTACGCGCGCGTGCGCATCGAGGGACACACGGACAACCAGGGCAACGAAGCACGCAACGTGCGTCTGTCGCAGCAGCGCGCGGATGCGGTGGTCGCGGCGCTGGTGCGCCTCGGCGTCTCCGCCTCGCGCCTGCACGCGGAAGGCATCGGTCCGGCTCGGCCCGTCGGGGACAACGCCACGGAGGAGGGTCGAACCCAGAACCGTCGCGTCGAGTTCCACATCGAGCCCGTCCTCGGAGCCGCACCCGCGGCGGCATCCACGCCTGCCGCCGCGCCGGCGACCCCGGCTCCGGCCGCTGCCCCGGCGGCAGCGGCAGCGACGGAGTAGCTCCCGCCCGATAAGTTGACCGGTCGCTGCGAATCGACCTAGTCCGAAGGCATGCGGTCATGCCTCGCCCTCGTGCTCCTGCTCTCTGCCTGCACCCCGGCTTACCCCGGCGAAGCGGACGGCACCTTCGACGTCGTGGGCGCCCTCGAGGAGAACACCTGCGGCGAGACCGCCCTACCCGCGGTGGATCCCATGATCTTCATGGTGGAGCTGAGGAGCGACGGAACCGGACAAGCCTTCTGGCGCAGGCCTTCGTCGCCAGTCGTCGCGGGAACGAACCTCGACGGCAGCTACCGCTTCCGCTTCACCACGGGGATCCCCGTGTACGCGGGAGACGAAGCGCTGGGTACGCCCGGCTGCGCGTTGATCCAGGAGGAGTCCGTGCGGGTCGCCATCGACGCTCCGGCAGCGAGCGACGCGGGCCCTGGGGACGCGGCAGCCGACGATAGCGCCGTCGACGCGGGGGAGAACGCGGACGCCGGTTCGGACGCATCCGACCTGGACGCGGGCGCCTCGGCCAGCTTCAGCGGCACGGACGACATCCAGCTCACGGTCGCCCCGGGCTACGATTGCAGCGCGCTCGTCGGTAGCGCGGGCGGTCCCTTCCTCGCCCTGCCCTGCGGCGTGAGCTACTCGCTGTCGGGTTCGCCGCGCAGCCCCTTCTGAGGCGGCGGCGGCGTCGCCGCTTCGAGCTGCTGGGACGTGCCCGTGTTCGACTTTCCGGCTCGACGCTCGGCCAGGACGATCAGGCGCGGAGAAGCCGCCCCGAAGAAGACGCCCTTGGTGGCCTCGAGCCCCGAGACCTGAGCGACGCGGAAACCCTCTTGGTGCAAGAGCTGCCCGAGCTCGTGCAGAGCGTAGAGGCGAATCGAGTAACGCGCGTCGCGCTGACGGCCGTCGTCGAGGATCACCGTGCGCTTCACCTGCAGCCGGGAGCTGAAGTAGTTGAGCGACGTCTCTTCCATCACGACGCAACCGTCGCCCTCGAACCACACCAGGTTCGGCTGGGTGCGGAGCACGTGATCGCGATTCGTCACGTCGAGCAGCAGCTTGCCGCCGGGCTTGAGCGCCCGACGCATGCGGCTCGCGACGCGTCGGTTGCTGTCGTCATCGAAGTAGCCGAAGGTCGTGCCCCAGGAGAGCACGGCGTCGAAGGCGCCCTCGAAGGTCATCTCGCGCATGTCGCCATGCAGAAAGTTGATCTTCAGTCCGCGATCCTGCGCTTCGTCCGAGGCGCGTGAGAGCATGGGCAGCGAAAGGTCCAACCCGACCACGAGGTAGCCGCGGCCGGTCAGCTCGATCGCGTGCAGGCCGAGCCCGCAGCCCACGTCGAGGATGGTGGCCCCGGGCGCGAGCCCGAGCGCCTCGATGATGAAGTCGCACTGACGCGCAACCTGACCTTCGGTCGGGGACCGGACGGTGCGGAGGTAGTCGTCGTTGAAGAAGTCCTCGAACCACGCGCGCCGACGGGGTTGGGCGGGCACCTCGGGCAGCGCGGACGCGTCGGGCGGCGGAGGCGGCGCCTCGTGCGCGGCCTTGTCGTCGTCATTCGCCCTCGATGCCGCGGGCTCGATCTCGATCTCCCCCGAGTCGAGGTCTTCCTCGTCCAGCGACTCCTCGTCGAACTCGTCTTCGTCGAGCGCACGTCCCTGGGGCGCCACGGCGGTCGCCGCCGCCGCAGACGGGGAGTCCGTGGCCTGGTCGCTGTGCACGATGCCGAGCGCCTGCTCGCGGGCCGCCTCGAGCTCAGCCAGGGACTTACCGGGGATGGTCGGCAGACCCTGAAGTTCGACGATGTCCTCCAGACCTTCGTCGAAGTCTTCGTCCAGGTCCTCGCCCAGGAGCATCTCGGGCTCCACGTCGTCGTCGTCCGATTCGGGCTGCGACGACTCCTCGGGGCCAACGTCCTGCTCGGCGTCTTCTTCGACGGCCGCGTCTTCTTCGACGGCCGCGTCTTCTTCGACGGCCGCGTCTTCTTCGACGGCTGCGTCTTCTTCGACGGCTGCGTCTTCCTCGACGGCCACGTCTTCCTCGACGGCCACGTCTTCCTCGACGGCCACGTCTTCCTCGACGGCCACGTCTTCCTCGACGGCCACATCTTCCTCGACGGCCACGTCTTCGTCGACGGCCACGTCTTCCTCGACGGCCACGTCTTCCTCGAGCGCGAGGTCATCGTCACCGGCCAGGTCGCTGATCTCCAGCTCCTGCGTGTGCTCGTAGGGCACAGACGCGGGCACGGCCGGCTCGGCGGGCAACTTGGGCGATGGCGGCGACGACTTGGCCGCAGGCCCGGGACGCGCAGGCGGCGGATCCGAGATCATCACGGCGCGCATCATGGTCACGCCGGAGTTCGCGCTCATGCCGGAAGCGGGGTCCGGACGCTTCGCCTCGGGCGCGGCGACCACCGCGGGCGCTTGCGTCTCTTCGACCTCTTCGCCGAGCTCGATCTCCAGCGAGGGCTCGACGTTCGGAGGCGCTGGCGACGCGGCGCTCGTGCGCGGCACCTCGTCCAGAGGGACCGTCAGAGCGCGGCGCTTGGCCCGCTGGGTCTTTCGGCGCACGCGACCGGGACCGTCGTCGCTCACGCTTCGCTCCGTGCCAGGGCCTGGCCCATGCGTGTCGTCGACCCCACCGAGAGCCCGCGGCCGAGTCGAGCCTCGCGCGGACAGATGACGATGGCGGTCGAACCCAGATGAAAGACGCCGAGCTCGTCGCCGCGCGTGATCACGGGCGCATCACCGTCTCCCGCGCCGTACTCGCGACAGCGCGCCGCCTCACCGCGATTCGTCTCGAGCGCGTCGAAGCTCAGGCCAATGCGCCCGACCCCGATGGCGCCGACCAGAATCGTGCTGACCTCTCCGTGGCGCTCGGAGGCCTGGCGCACCACCACGCGCTCGTTGCGCGCGAAGAGATCGGGCACGAAGTCGGTGCCGATGGCGTTCACCGGGAAGAGTGTACCTGGCACGTAGCGCATTTGCTGAACCGCGCCGCTCACCGGCGCGTGCACGCGGTGGTAGTCCCGCGGCGAGAGGTAGACGACGAAGTGCCGCCCCCCCGCGTAGCCGTCCGCGTCGTCCGCGGAACCGAGCAAATTCGCCAGCGAATACGGGCGCCCCTTGATCTGCAGGCGCAGCCCGTCGCTGATCTCGCCCGCGTCCTCGAGGCGTCCATCCGCCGGGCTGAGCAGCGCGCCCGGATCGTCGTCCAGAGGTCGCGCCCCAGGGCGCAAGCGACGCGTGAAGAAGTCGTCGAAGCTGCGATAGCCGCCCTCGGGCACGACCGCTTCGCTCAGATCCACCCCGTAAACGCGCGCAAAGAGCTGCACGGCCGCTCCCACGACGCGCGCGCTCGGCCTGCGACTGGCCAGCCCCCCCATGGAACGACTGATGCGTTCCCTGGGTAGGATTCGTAGCGAATCAGCGGCGAGGCGGCGAGGACTGGGAAGCATGGTCAATGGGCAGCGGGCGCCGAAATGCTATCCGAGCGCGCCCTCGCCGGTCAACGCCGACACGCCGAAGCGAGGCAGAAAAGGCCCGTATTGGCGAGGGTCAACCGAGCCGACCCAGCCTCCGCCACCCCAGCCAAGGCCTCGCGCGGGGTGCAGCCGTGCCTACGGTGCGCAGCCCGGAGACCCACCACGCCGCCGTCCGGGTCGCGCGTCAGCGTCTCCGGCCCGGCACTCGTCACCAGGCCATCGCGGTCGTAGCTGTATGCGGTCGCCTCGCCCACGACGCTGACGCTGGAGACGCGCAGCAGGTCGTCGTAGGGTACGCGATCAGCCGACGACCATGGCCTGATCTTGCGGGCTTTCGCCGAGGTCGGGCGGCTTCCAGTTGGCGGGGAGCAGTTCGTCGATGCGTGAGGCGGGATGGGTCTGGACTCGGACGAGGACGTCTTC
>Ga0210033_1000215_pt1 | contig 53306 bp, 39 predicted proteins | sample CryGeymeta201501_FD_185465 | JGI IMG/M metagenome (GOLD analysis project Ga0210033, IMG submission 185465) | Groundwater microbial communities from Crystal Geyser aquifers in Utah, USA - Crystal Geyser metaG 2015-01 (SPAdes) (version 2) | ecosystem: Environmental > Aquatic > Deep subsurface >... | reverse complement strand
AGTTCGCCAGCTTCTTCAGCGCCAGTGCCTTGGTCATCGCGCTGGTCAGCGTGCTCTTGCCGTGATCCACGTGGCCGATGGTGCCCACGTTCACGTGTAACTTGTCTCTTGAAAACTGCTGCTTGCCCATTCAGGCGGTCTCCCTTCCGGGTGGCGCTGGTCTGTGCGCTTTGGAATTCGATACCGGACCTCGCGGATCCGGACTAAGAACTACGCAACCTGTCTGCGGCACTAACTGCCCGCCAGAGGGCCGCGAATTCTGGCGACGATCTCCTCCGCGATGGTCTGCGGAACCGGCTCATAGCGCGCCGGCTGCATGGTGTAGGTGCCACGCCCCTGAGTCAGGGAGCGGAGCACGGTCGCGTAACCAAACATCTCAGGCAGCGGCACTTCGCAGCGAATGGTCTGCGTGCCCCCGGCCGTCGGCCGCATTGCGACAATGTTCCCACGCCGCGAAGTGATGTCGCCCATCACCTCACCCATGTGGGCTTCCGGCATCACGACCTCAACAGCCATGATGGGCTCCATGAGCATTGGGCGCGCCCTGCTTGCCGCGGACCGCAGAGCCATCGCCCCGGCAATGCGAAACGCGATGTCTGAGGAATCGACTTCGTGGTAACTCCCGCCCGTCAACGTCGCCAAGACATCGACCAGCGGGAACCCGGCTACCGGGCCGGCTTCCATCGCCTGTCGAACGCCCATCTCGACTGCGGGAATGAACTCCTTGGGGATGTCGCCCCCAACCGTCTTGTCGACAAACGAGAACCCCGAGCCGTTACCCAGAGGCTCAACCTCCAGGATCACGTGGGCAAACTGGCCATGCCCTCCGGTCTGACGAACAAATCGCTCATCTGCCCGCGTCTTGCCGCTCAGGGCTTCGCGGTACGAGACTTGCGGCCGCCCGACACTGGCTTGGACGCCCATATCGCGGCGAAGCCTGTCCGTGATGATATCGAGGTGCAGCTCCCCCATACCGGAGATGATCATCTGACCGGTCTCTTGGTCAACCTTCATCCGGAACGAGGGATCTTCCTGGGCGATGGTGTGGAGTGCGGTGGTGAGGCGCTCCTCGTCGGCCTTGGTGCGAGGCTCGATGGCGACGGAGATCACCGGCTCGGGGAAGTCGATGGACTCCAGCACAAGCGGATGACCATCGTCACAGAGCGTGTCTCCGGTATTGGTGTCTCTCAGCCCAACAACTGCGACAATGTCGCCAGCGCGGACGCTCTTTACATCTTCGCGCCGATTGGCGTGCATCCGCAGGAGGCGACCGAGACGCTCGCGAGTGTCCCGGAGCGTGTTGACAACGTACTCGCCGCGCTTCCGTTCACCCGAATACACTCGAATATAGGTGAGGCGCCCGACGTATGGATCAGCGGTAATCTTGAACGCCAGCGCGGCAAACGGTCCATCGGGGTCCGCCGCGCGCACTTCAGGCTCTCCTGCCGGATTGACGCCTTCCATCGGTATCACATCAAGCGGCGAGGGCAGGAGATCCACAATCGTGTCAAGCAACGGCTGCACACCCTTATTGCGGAAGGCAGCGCCACACAGCACCGGTACCAACGAGCACGATAGAGTGGCCTTACGAAGGGCCCGGGTAATCAACGGCAGCGCCACGTCTCCTTCAGAGACGTATGCCTCCATTGCTTCTTCATCTGCTTCGGCCGCTGCTTCCAGGAGCGCCTCCCGGAATTCGAGCGCCTGCGGTTCAAGGTGCTTGGGTATCTCGGTCTCCGTGCTGACGCTGCCCAAGTCATCTTCATAGATGAGGGACTTCATCCGCAGGAGATCGATCACCCCGGTAAAATTGTCTTCAGCTCCCACCGGGAGCTGAGTCGCAACGGCGTTGGCGCCCAGATGGTCCCGCATTTGATGCAGGACATGGTGGAAGTCGGCACCAGCGCGGTCCATCTTGTTGACCAACGCAATACGAGGTACCCGGTAGCGGTTGGCCTGTCGCCAAACGGTTTCCGATTGCGGCTGAACGCCGCCGACAGCGCAGAAGACCGCGACTACACCATCGAGAACGCGGAGCGAGCGCTCCACCTCAATGGTGAAGTCCACATGCCCCGGCGTATCGATGATATTGATGCAGTGGTCCTTCCAGACACAGGTCGTCGCGGCAGACGTGATGGTGATGCCGCGCTCCTGTTCCTGGACCATCCAGTCCATCGTCGCGGAGCCTTGATCGACTTCGCCCATTCGGTGGACGCGTCCGGTGTAGAAGAGAATCCGCTCTGTGGTCGTCGTCTTCCCGGCATCGATGTGCGCAGCGATCCCGATGTTACGTATTTGAGATAGGGGGAAGGGATCGGCCATTGGCTTCTCGCGGGTTGCCGGCACTCCCGGCTCCCGCAAGTCTCTCTCTTTGCGCCCGGTCTTCTCTCACGCCGCGTTGGCAAACGAATCGACTCCAACTCTGGCCTGCTCCGAGTTTCGAACGATGCCCGTACGACTCGGCGTCGTTCCACGCTCAACCTACCAGCGGTAGTGCGCGAAGGCCTTGTTCGCCTCTGCCATCTTGTGGGTATCGTCTCGCTTCTTTACGGCCGCGCCCTGGCTGCTGGCAGCATCCATGATCTCTCCTGCCAGCCGAGCACTCATGGTCTTCTCATTCCGCGCCCGGGCATAGCCGATGAGCCAGCGGATGGGCAGCGCGATTCGCCGCTCGGAACGAACTTCCATAGGCACCTGGTAGGTGGCGCCGCCGACTCGGCGGGAACGCACCTCAACCTGGGGGCTGATGTTCCGAAAAGCCTCGACCAGAACGTCCAGCGGATTCCGCTTGGTTCGCTCTGCAACAAGCTGAAGGGCGCCGTACATCTGCTTCTCAGCGACGACCTTCTTCCCGTCCTTCATCATATAGTTGATCATCCGAGAGACCAAGACACTCTCGAATACCGGGTCCGGCAAAACCTGACGACGGGTAGCCGGGGCTTTGCGAGCCATACAACTCCTCCGTTCAAATCAATGGAAGCTCGCCAGAACAACTAGTCTGCGAGCCAACGCTGTCCAGCAATCGAGTACGGCTCAGGCGCCAGCCTACTTCGGTCGCTTGGTGCCGTACTTGGAGCGACCGCGCCTACGGCCATTGACACCCGCAGCGTCGAGCGCGCCTCGCACGATCTTGTACTTCACGGACGGCATGTCCTTCACGCGCCCGCCGCGCACCAGCACGACGCTATGCTCCTGCAAGTTGTGGCCCTCGCCAGGAATGTAGCAAGTAACCTCTTTGCGGTTGCTCAGCCGGACTCGAGCTTTCGCCCGCAATGCAGAGTTCGGCTTCTTGGGGGTGTCGGTCTTGACCAGCAGGCAGATGCCCCGCATCTGCGGCGCTGCATTGTTGGTCGTCTGGCGGTTGGTGGACGAGTTGAAGCCGAACTTGAACGCCGTAGCTTTGCGGCGCTTGCGAGCGGTGGTGCGGCCCTTCCGCACGAGTTGGCTGATCGTTGGCATACAGAATCCTCTTCTGCTACTTCCGGTCGGAATGGTCCGCCGATGAACCCACTGCACTTACCCGACAGAAATACCTTGCGCTGAGAACGGCACCGGGGGCTACGGAGCGCAGTGCTCTCGGCTGTGACCGAGGCGCTGACGGGGAGCGGCGTGGCTACGTCCCGGCTGCCCTTCGCTTTGCGTCAGGCAGCGTGCCCTTCGTGAGTGGGGTTCAGATACTCACGAATGACTTGCCGAAGGTGATTGGAATTGGACCTGCCTTCGGCGCGCAAAGGTACAAGTATACCCCAGCAGCGGGGTTCGGTCAATGACGAACGGGACTTTTTCGCAGCTTTCCGCGCCCGCGGACAGGCCGAAGGCGGCGGGCCGCCAAAGGTCCAGAAACGCGACGCAAATTGTCACTCCTGCTCGTCCAGCGGCGCTTCAGCCAGCGCTTCCTCGACCAGCGAGACCGCCTCACCTACTTCGTCGTCTACGACCGCCGCAGTCGCGCGGACCACGTCGGGGAGCGGGAGAATCTCTCCGGTGGACGCGACGTCCGGCGGCACCACGCGCACGCGCTTGTGGATGTCGAGCCCGGTACCTGCAGGAACGAGCCGGCCGATGATCACGTTCTCCTTCAGACCGACAAGGTGGTCGGCCTTCCCGCGCGTGGCCGCTTCGGTGAGCACCTTAGTGGTCTTCTGGAAGGAGGCGGCCGAAAGGAAGCTCTCGGTAGCCAGCGCCGCCTCGGTGATGCCGAGAAGCACCCAGTCTGCGTTGGCTTCCTGACCGCCTCCGGCCGCGACGCTGCTGTTCTGGCGCTGGAACACGAAGCGGTCAACTACCTGCCCGGGAAGCAGCTCGGTGTCACCAGGCTCCCGGATCTTGCGCTTGCGCAGCATCTGGCGGACGATGACCTCGATGTGCTTGTCGTTGATATCAACGCCCTGGGACTTGTACACCTTCTGGATCTCGATGACCAAGTAATCTTGGACGGCAGCGACGCCTTTCTTTGCCAGGACTTCCTGCGGCGCCATGGGTCCTGCGGTCAGCGGGTCGCCGGCGTCCACATGATCGCCGACCTCCACTTCGAGATACCCTCGGTAGGGCACCAGGTACTCCTCACGGAGCACAACCGACTTCACTTTCGCTTCGCGAAGCTGATCCATGAGGCGATCATTCAACTCGGAACCTGCTGCGGCCAGCGCTTCCTTTGCGCGGGGAGCCCGGACGTCTTCCGCCAACCGCCGGCCTTTCCAGCGGATCTCCTCGTTCACGGAGACGTTCGCGTGGATGATCACCTGCCGGCCGGCGACGGTCTGGATGTCAACGACTTCACCGTCGAACTCCGAGATCACCGCTTTGCCCTTGGGGCGCCGAGCTTCGAAAAGCTCAACGACCCGCAGCAAGCCGCGCACAGAGTCCTCTAGGACTCGCAGCATTTCCTGCACTTTCTTCTTTCGCTCAGAGACCGACTGGACGGCCGACTCCTCGCTGACAAGGCCTTGCGCGCGGTCGCGGTGGTATGACTCCAAGGCTTCCCGCTTCTTCTTCTTGACGTCGGCAACACCCGTCAGGTACTGGCCGGCTACGCCACCAAGGTGGAAGGTGCGCATGGTCAACTGCGTACCCGGCTCCCCGATGGACTGCGCGGCGATGATGCCCACCGCTTCGCCCAACTCGACGGCGCGACCGGTGGACAGGTCGAGCCCGTAGCAAGCTGCGCAAACGCCTTGGGTGGAGTCACAGGTGAGCAGGCTACGGACGGCAACCGTCTCCACGCCTGCGGCCTCGATGGTACCCGCCAGTTCCTTGGTAATGAACTGGTTCTCCGCGGCCAACAATTTACCGGTCTGCGGGTGGGTGACGTCGGCACGGGCCCGCCGGCCGTAGATCCGCTCCGCCAGCGATTCCACCAGTTCGCCCGAATCCTCGATGCGCTTGACCTCGATTCCGGCGACGGTGCCGCAGTCTTCCTCGCGGATGATCACATCTTGCGACACGTCTACCAGTCGCCGGGTCAGGTATCCGGCGTCTGCCGTGCGGAGCGCTGTGTCTGCCAGTCCCTTGCGGGCGCCGTGCGTGGAGATGAAGTACTCCAGCACCGACAGCCCTTCGTGGAAGTTGGACTTGATCGGCAGGTCCTCAATGAACCTGCCCGACGGCTCAGCCATCAGTCCCCGCATACCGGCCAACTGGCTGATCTGCTTCTTGCTACCGCGGGCGCCGGAGTCGGCCATCATCCGCAGCGGGTTGAACTCCCAGATGCCCTGGAGCACCGCTTCGGCAACATCTTCCGACGCCTTGATCCAGTGCTCGCACACGCGCTGTTCGCGCTCGCCGGCGCTGATAAGCCCGCGGCGATACGCCTTGTTCGTCTCCTCGACAGCGGCTTCTGTCTCGCTGATGATGCCTTCCCGCCGCGACGGAATCTGCATGTCGCTCAGGGAGATGCTGATGCCCGCCTTCGTGCCGTAGCGGAAGCCCAGCGACTTGATATCGTCCAGTAGTTCCACGGTCCGTTGGTTGCCGCATTCCTCATAGCAGCGCCGAATGAGCAGCCGCAGACCAGCCTTGTCGACTAAGTCGTTGACGTATCCCATACTCTCGGGAATGATCTGGTTGAAGATGATCCGGCCCACGGTGGTGTGGCGCCGCTCGCCGTCCATACGAACCTCGATCTCGGCGTGCAGGTCCAGCTCGCCGACCTCATGGGAGAGGATCGCCAGTTCCGGGTTCGAGTACGTCACGAGCTTGTCGCCCTCGCGCTCGGTCATCTGGGTGAGGTAGTAGCACCCCAGCACGATGTCGTATTCGGGGCTCATCACCGGCCGGCCGTCTGCCGGCGAGAACAGATTGTTGCTCGACAGCATCAGCAGTCGCGCTTCGGCCTGCGCCGCCACGGAGAGCGGAACGTGCACGGCCATCTGGTCGCCGTCGAAGTCCGCATTGAACGGCGGACAAACCAACGGGTGGATCTGGATGGCCTTGCCGTCCACCAATATAGGCTCAAAGGCCTGAATGCCCAAGCGGTGCAGCGTCGGCGCGCGGTTCAGCAGCACCGGATGGTCCTTGATGACTTCATCCAGCGCGTCCCACACTTCGGGGCGGGTGCGATCCACCATCCGCTTGGCAGTCTTGATGTTGGTGGTGTAGCCTTGCTCCACCAGCCGCCGCATGACGAACGGCTTGAACAGCTCCAGCGCCATCTCTTTCGGCAAGCCGCACTGGTCCAGCTTCAGGTGGGGTCCAACCACGATCACCGAGCGCCCGGAGTAGTCCACGCGCTTCCCCAGCAGGTTCCGCCGGAAGCGGCCTTCCTTGCCCTTGAGCATATCGCTCAACGACTTCAGCGGCCGCCCGTTGGAGCCGGTAACCGGCCGCGTGCGCCGGCTGTTGTCGATCAGCGCATCCACCGCTTCCTGCAGCAGGCGCTTCTCGTGGTTGATGATGGACTCCGGCGCCTTGATCTCCATGATCCGGCGCAGGCGATTGTTCCGGTTGATGATGCGGCGGTACAGATCGTTCAGATCCGAAGTGGCGAATCGCCCGCCGTCGAGCTGCACCATCGGGCGCAGTTCGGGCGGCATGACCGGCAGCACTTCGAGGATCATCCACTCGGGGCGGTTCTTCGACTTGGCAAAGGCCTCGACGACCTCCAAACGCTTGATGGCGCGGACGCGCTTGGCGCCGGTGGTCTCCGCGACCTGCTTGCGCAGGTCCCGGGCTTCGCGCTCCAGGTCCAGATCCTCCAGCAGCGACTTGACGGCTTCCGCCCCCAGACCGACGCGGAAGAGGGTCTCGAACTTCTTGCGCTGCTTACGCTGGACGGCCTCCATGAGCTTCGTCAGCCCGCGGTGTTCCGGGTCGGTCAACGGCTTGCGCTTCTCCAGTTCGGAGAGCAGCTTGAAGGACTCGTTGATCTCGACGACGCGTTCCTGGGCGTGGGTGTCTTCGAGGTCGACTTGATCCTGAAGACGGCGCCGCTCTGATTCCAACATCTCAGGGGTGATGCGGTCTTCGTCCTCTTCCGTCTGGACGGCGGCCTGCTGTTCCAGCTCATTGAACTCGCGCTGAAGCGCTTGCTGCGCAGCGCGTTTCTGCTGATCGATCTCCTGGATCTCCAGGTCCGCGGCCTCGCGAACGCCCGGAAGCGCGCGCTTGATGGCCCCGGCATCCGCCCGCGTCACGATGTACGACGCGAAGTAGAGTACCTTCTCGACAAGTCGCGGCGACATGTCCAGCAGGAGGCTCATCGGGCTGGGCACGCCTTTGACATACCAGATGTGGGCCACCGGAGCCGCGAGCTCGATGTGTCCCATCCGCCGCCGACGGACCTTCGACCGCGTTACCTCAACTCCGCAACGGTCGCAGATGATGCCTTTGAACTTGACCTTCTTATACTTGCCGCAGTGGCACTCCCAGTCCTTGGTCGGACCGAAGATCCGTTCGCAGAACAGCCCGTCACGCTCTGGCTTGAACGTGCGGTAGTTGATCGTCTCAGGCTTCTTGACTTCCCCACGAGACCAGGACCGGATGTCCTGGGGGGAGGCGATGCCGATCCGGAGAATGTCGAACTGATTTCCCTCTGCCAAAGGCTTTCACTCCTTCGGAGGAATCGAGCCGCCGCGCTGTTCTGGCGACGCGGTCACATGCGGACATCCGTGTCGGGGGTGTCCTCATCGGCGTCGCGCAACTCCATCGCTTCGCCGTCTTCCGACTCAACGGTGATCTGCAGGCCCAGGCTCTGCAGCTCTTTGATGAGGATCTTGAATGACTCGGGAACGCCCGATCCGGAGATCCGCTCGCCCTTCACGATGGCCTCATAGGCCTTGACGCGGCCCACCATGTCGTCTGACTTGATGGTCAGCATCTCCTGGAGCAGATGCGCGGCGCCGTACGCTTCCAGCGCCCAGACCTCCATCTCGCCGAACCGCTGTCCGCCGAACTGGGCCTTGCCACCCAACGGTTGTTGGGTGACCAGTGAGTAGGGACCGGTGGAGCGTGCGTGAATCTTGTCGTCCACCAAGTGATTCAGCTTCATCATGTACACTTCGCCGACCACCACCGGCTGGTTGAATGCCTCGCCTGTGCGGCCGTCGCGGACAACGCACTTGCCGGTTTCCGCGTCGAAGCCGGCCCGAAGCACCGCCCGCCTCAGCAGGCACTCCAAGAGCGGCTCTACCAGCGCGGTCTCGCCCGCTGCCGCAGCCAGGGTCTCCGCCGGCAGGGCAATCTCCTCGGCCAATTCAGCGGCTTCAGCCGCGGGCAGTCTTGTCAACACCGTCCGCACACGGTCGCTGGCTTCCTCCCAGGAAAGCCCCTCGAACTCTTGCTCGTCGCAGAGAGTGAGTTCGCCGCCGACAAGCCGCGCCAGTGCGTGCACGCGCCACAGCGACTCGACTTCTCTCATTCCCGTCCGGATCTCGTCCTCACTGGCGCTCCGGAAGACTGGGTTGGGGAATGCCGTGCCCAGCGTGCGCCCGACCAGGCCGAGGTGGGTCTCGAGAATCTGGCCGATGTTCATTCGGGACGGCACGCCCAGCGGGTTCAGGACGATGTCCACAGGCGTGCCATCGGGCATGTAGGGCATGTCGCAGTCCGGCAGGATGCGGGCGATGACGCCCTTGTTTCCGTGCCGACCGGCGAGTTTGTCGCCTTCGACCACCTTCCGGCGCTGGGCCAGGTACACGCGCACCAAGTGGGTGGTTCCGGGCTTCAACTCGTCGCCGGGGCGCTGAACCAGCTTGCCGCCACACTCCGCGCAGCTCAAGTCCAGGGGCTGGAAGCGGTGGACCTTGTTGCAGGCGGCGCACACGTAGTGGTGGCGGGCGAATATGCGGATCCCGATGACCATGCCGCCGTCGCCGTGGGGCACCCGCAGGGACGCGTCTCGCATCTCTTCGGCCTTCTTGCCGAAGATGGCAATGACGAGGCGCTCTTCAGCCGTCAACTCGCCGTGACTCTTGGGCGCAACCTTGCCGACCAGGATGTCCTCGGGGCCCACTTGGGCGCCCATGCGGATCACGCCGTCTTCGTCCAGGTTGCCCAGCAGTTCCTCGCCGACGTTGGGAATGTCCCGAGTGATCTCCTCAGGACCCAGCTTGGTTTCGCGGGCCTCGATCTCGTACTTCTCGATGTGGATGGAGGTCAGCAGATCATCGCGCGACACGCGCTCGCTCAGGAGGATGGCGTCTTCGTAGTTGAAGCCCTCCCAGAGGGCGAACGCGCACAGCAGGTTCCGGCCGAGCGCCATGTTCCCGTTGTCGATGGCCGGCCCGTCTGCCAGAAGCGTCCCCTCACGGACACGCTGTCCCAGCCGGACCACGGGCCGCTGGTGGATACAGGTGGCCTGGTTGCTGCGCACGAAGGTGTAGAGCGGGTACCTGTCTGAGTGCCCCTCGTACCCCTTCACGGTAATGTGATCGGCGGCCACCTCTTCGACCACGCCAGCAGTGTGGGCAACGATCACTGCGCCGCTGTCAATCGCTGCGCGCGACTCCATTCCAGTGCCGACGCGAGGCGCCTCCGGGCGCACAAGGGGCACCGCCTGCCGCTGCATGTTGGAGCCCATCAACGCACGGTTCGCATCGTCGTTCCCCAGGAACGGAATGCAGCAGGTCGCCACGCTGTACACCTGCATTGGCGAGATGTCCATGTACTCGACTTGCGCCGAGGAGACAACCGGGTGGATGGAGCCGAACCGCACCTGGACTTCTTCCGACGCAAACCCCTGCTTCTCGTCCAAAGGGGTGTTGGCCGGCGCGATCCGGTGGCGGTCATCGTCTTCCGCAGTGAGGTAGACGATTTCGTCGGTAACTCGACCGTCCTTGACCTTCCGGTACGGGCTCAGGATGAACCCTAACTGATTGGTCCGGGCGTGCGTCGCCAGGGAGTTGATCAGCCCGATGTTTGGCCCCTCGGGCGTCTCAATAGGACAGATCCGTCCATAGTGCGAGTGGTGAACGTCGCGCACTTCCAGTTTGGCGCTCTGGCGGCTCAACCCGCCCGGGCCCAGCGCGCTCAGTCGGCGCTTGTGGGTCAACTCCGCCAACGGGTTGGTCTGGTCCATGAACTGCGACAACTGACCGCTGCCGAAGAAGCTCCGGACGGCGGCGGTGATGGGCTTGATGCTGATAACGGTCTGAGCGGTAATGCTCTCCCGGTCCAGCGAGGTCATCCGCTCCCGGGCCACTCGCTCCATCCGCAGGAAGCCCACGCGCAACTGGTTCTGGAGCAACTCGCCAACCGACCGAACGCGCTTGTTCCGGAGGTGGTCGATGTCGTCGGTCTCGCCCTCTCCCTCAGACAGATGCTCCAGATACCGGAAGACCGCGATGAGGTCTTCCTTGGTGAAGGTGTGGATGTCCTCCGGGACGGTAACAGCCAGCTTCGTGTTCAGCTTGTAGCGGCCGACTCGCCCGAGATCGTAGCGTTTGACGTCCAGGAAGTACGAATTGAGCAGCGCCCGGGCGCTGTCGTGCGTCGGCGGGTCGCCGGGGCGAAGTCGCTTGTGAATCTCGAGCAGCGCTTCGTCCTGGTTCGTGGTGGGATCGGCGCGGAGCGTCTCCGTCAGGAACGCCGAGGCCCGCAGGACCTCCAGTTCGCCGGATAGCGCCGTCGCCAGTGTCTCGGCCAACTCCTGGTCGATGTAGGTGCCCGCTGGAACAGCCACTTCGCCGTTCTGGTCGATGAGGTCGCTGGCAGTCCAGCAGCCTTGCAGTTGCTCGACGGAGACTTCCTTCACGGCGACGCGCTCCGCCATGAGCGACAGAATCTCCAGCGTGGTGCTGCACTCCAGCGTGTCTTTGTAGACCGCCACCTGCTGTTCTTCGACGCGCTCCGCGATCCGTGCCGCCAGCCCGGTGTCGAGGTGGGTGTTCGCGTCCGCGATCAGCTCGCCGGTCTCGAAGTCGATCAGGGGCTCTGCCAGAACGCGCCCCCGCAGCCGGCCCTTGGTCGGCTTGATGAACTCTTGCACGTCGCCATGCGGCATCGAGCCGGGCAGGGCGTTGAATGCCCGCAGCAGGACGGTTGCGGGAGTCTTGCGGGCCTGCCCCACCTTCACGGAGATTACGTCGGAGGCGTCGCTCTCCAGGTCCACCCACGCGCCTTCGCGGGGGATGACCTGGGCGCGCAGCAGGACGCGGCCGGAGAAGTCGAGTTCGTCGCTGAAATAGACGCCGGGAGACCGGGACAACTGGTTGACCACGACGCGCTCGGCACCGTTGATAACGAAGGTGCCCTTGTCGGTCATGCAGGGAATCTCTCCAAGGTATACCTCGGACTCCTTGAGCTCGCCGGTCTCCTTGTTGACCAACCGGACCTTCACCTTCAGTGGCATCTCGAAGGTCATGTCGCGGTCGCGGCACGCTTGGGCAGCGTACTTCGGCTCCCCCAGGTTGTAGTCGAGGAACTCAAGCGAGAGCGTGCCGGTGAAGTCCTCGATGGGCGAGAAGTTGTCAAATAGCTCCCGCAGCGCTTCTTTGAGGAACCACTCGTAAGACTGGAGCTGAACTTCCACCAGATTGGGTACTAGCGAGCTGCCCTCGCGCTCCCACTCGGCGATGCGGGCCTGGGCCAGTTCTCGATACAGGCTACCCATGTTTGGTAAATCCTCCCATTCGGGCCCCGACGGCTTGGCGGGGGCACAGCCCGTGGCGACTGACGGCCAAGCGACGGGGACAAGCGGGCGACAGAAGAAGCGTCTGGCGACATGCCGAAAGCCCGACCGGCGCGGCCAGGTCGGGTCTCGCAACGGCTCTCATTGTGATTGCTCGGCGGATAGGTGCTACCCCAGACGTGGGGCCCCTGTGGGCTGAACAGAGCAGTGAGCTGGCTGCCGCGCCCGCTTCGGCGGCGATTGAGGGGCAACCTGCAAGCTGCACTGTAGCGGGCGAAGTGCCTACGGGCGGGACGCCTATTTGACCTCGACCGTTCCGCCCGCCTCTTCCACCTTTGCCTTGATGGCTTCCGCTTCCTCTTTGGCAACGCCTTCCTTGATGGCGACCGGAGCGGACTCGACCAAGTCCTTGGCTTCCTTCAGGCCAAGCGAGGTGACCTCGCGGACGGCCTTGATGACCTGGATCTTCTTCTCGCCGACGCTGGTCAGCATGGCGGCAAACTCAGTCTGCTCCTCGACTTCGGCAGCCTCTGCCGCTCCGCCTGCTGGAGCAGCCGCAACTGGGGCCATCGCGGCGATGCCGAAGGTCTCCTGCATGCCCTCGTACAGCTCCTTGGCTTCCAGGAGCGTGAGGTTCTTGATCTGGTCGATAATCTGCGCAACGTTCTCTGACAATGTATCCACCTCCGGTGGTGATGCCGTACCACCTGATCCGCTTTGATTTCGCGATACTCTCACTGCCGTCGCAGAAGAGGCCGCTTTGCTGTCATGGCGCTGCCCGGCCCCCGCTGACACTTGCACCCGCCGGTGCAGCGCCGCCCGAAAGGCGAGAGCCAGGAATGCCTTGGGCTACGAGGGGCTTTCGCCGCTCTCCGCCTTCTGTTCCGCAATCTGTTGCAGGCCCGAGACGACGTTGCTGATCATAATCTGGAGCAACGACAGGATGCCCACGGCCGGCGACTGAACGGCGCCGGCAATCATCGCCATCAACTCATTGCGGCTCGGCAGCGTGGCGAGACGAGCCACTTCCTCTGCAGAGACGAACGAGGCTTCCAGGAAGCCACCTTTGATCCGGAGCTGTTCGTGTTTCTTGCCCGAATCGTGGACCAGCTTCATCGGGAGCGTGGTCTCGTCCGTACTTGTGTAGGCCACGGCCGTCGGTCCTGCGAGTGCTTCCGCCAACTCCGCGGTCCACTCCGCCCCAGTGGCCACCAGCGCCCGCTCCAGCAGGCTGTTCTTGACGACATGGAACTCGACCCCGGCCTCGCGGAACTGATGGCGCAGGGGCCCCAGCTCCTTGGCGCGCAGCCCGCGATAGTCCGTGAACACCACAGACTGGGAGTTCTGCAATCGCTCTTGGAGGTCAGTTAGGACGACTTCCTTCTCAGCTCTCAGCATCTTCAGCTCACCTAATGGCAGTGGTCCGCAGCAGCTATCCGCGGCGCCCGGCGGCGCTCTGGGAGTCCACCCGGACGGAGGGCCCCATCGTGGAAGACAGGGTGATGGATTTCAGGTAGAGTCCTTTGGCGGCGGCGGGCTTGCTCCGCACCAGCGCGTCGGTCAGCGCCCGGAAGTTCTCCGCCAAGTGTTCGTCGGCGAAAGACGCCTTGCCGACAATGGACTGCACCACCCCGCCGCGGTTGGCACGGTACTCGATCTGACCGCGCTTCAGGTCGCGGACGACGCCGCCGATGTCGGGCGAGACAGTGCCGGACTTGGCGTTGGGCATCCGCGGCCCCAGCTTCTTGCCGAGCCGGGCTACCGTTCGCATCATGTCCGGGGTCGCGCAGAGCACGTCGAAGTCGCTCCAGCCGCCATCGATCTTCTCGACGAGGTCCTGGCCGCCCACTTCGTCGGCTCCCGCCTCTCGGGCCGCTTCCGCGCCCTCTCCCTCGGCGACCACGGCAATGCGCACCGTTCTTCCGGTTCCGTGGGGAAGGGTGAGGGTGCCGCGCACATTCTGATCACTCTTCTTGGGATCGATTCCCAGTAAGTAGCACGCTTCGATGCTCTCGTCAAACTTGGCGGTGGCTGCGCTCTTGACATAGGCCACGGCTGCTTCGACTGGGAGCAGTTCTTCTGCAGGCCGGGTCGCAGCCACGGCCGTATAGCGCTTTCCTCTGCTGGGCATTCGAACGATTCCTCCTACTCAACCCGCTGGCCGGCTGTCTCGGCGATAGACCTACCCGACAACCTCGATCCCCATGCTGCGCGCGGTGCCGGCGATGATCCGCTCGGCGGCGTCTATAGTCCTGGCATTCAGGTCTTCGAGCTTCTGCTGCGCGATCGCGCGCACTTGGTCGCGGGTCACGCGGCCCACCTTCTCGCGGTTCGGCTCACCGGAGCCCTTCTCGACCCCTGCGGCTGTGCGCAACAGCGCCGCGGCGGGCGGGGTCTTGCAGACGAAGGTGAAGGACCGGTCTTCAAAGACAGTGATCTCGGCCGGAACGATTGTGCCCATCTGAGAGACGGTGCGCTCGTTGTAGGCCTTGCAGAACTCCATGATGTTCACGCCGTGCTGCCCCAGTGCAGGGCCCACGGGCGGGGCAGGGTTCGCCTGTCCCGCGCGGATCTGCAGTTTGACGACGGCGGCAACCTTCTTCGCCATGTACTGGCTCCTTCGCAATCCTTCCGGATGCTACAGCTTCTCTACCTGGGCGAAGTCCAACTCGACGGGGATGTCGCGGCCGAACAGTGAGATCATGGCCGTGAGCTTCTCCGCCTTCGCGTTGACGTCTTCGATGCGCCCGGAGTGGTCCACAAAGGGACCGGAGTTCACGCGGATCATCTCCCCCTTGTGCCAGATCGGCTTGGCCCGGGGGGCTGACTCGCCCAGCGTGTTCAGGATGTTCTCGACTTCTTCAGGGAGAAGCGGCGCCGGCTTGGTGTTCGAGCCGACGAACCCCGTTACTCCCACCGTGTTGCGGACAAAATACAGCGTGGAGTCGTCCAAGTCCATCTCCACGAGGATGTAGCCGGGGAAGACCTTCTTGCGCGTGGTGCGCTTTTTCCCGCCCCGCATCTTGGTCTCTTCTTCTTGCGGCACCAACACGCGGGCAAGCTTGTGCTCCAGACCGGCCGAAGGAGCTCTCCGCTCCAAATTGGTCTTGACTTTGTTCTCCTGGCCGGTGAACGTGTGCACCGCGTACCACTGTTTTGCCATCAGTAGACCTCAGGGGGGCTTCGCACGGTCCTGTCACATTGCGGCGGGCGCGTCGGTTGCTCCGCTGTCGGGGGGGGGCACTCTGCGTTGCACTACGTGCTGTAGAGCCCCAGAACCCGGACGAGGTAGCGGAAAACCAGATCCAGTACCCAGACACAGCCGCCAAAGGTCACCAGCACTCCGATGACGACGACAGTGTTGTTGACGATCTCCTGCTTGGAGGGCCACAGCACTTTGGAGAGCTCTGACCAGACCTCGCGAAGGAACCGCTCAATCCGACGGTATACGTTTTCTTTGCGTGACGCTCTCAAGCAGGTGTTACTTCCTCACCAGCAGTCCCGGAAAATCTGGCAGGCCCGGCCGGAATCGAACCGACAACCCCCGGTTTTGGAGACCGGTGCTCTGCCAATTGAGCTACGGGCCTTCAGCTTTCAGCATTCTCGACTTACTATCCGCGGAAGGGGGGGCTCCGAGCCTCCGCCCCGGCCGTTGCCCGGCGGGAGCGACCGACCGCTTTGGTCGGCAGCGAATCCCCTTCGCCAGACTGCCCTCGCACGCCTCGAAGCTAAGGTGGGTGATGAGCGCCCCCCAGCGCGCACTGCGCGGCTAACGGGTCTCTTCGTGGGAGGTGTGTTTCCCGCACTTCGAGCAGTGCTTGCTGAGCTTCAGCTTATCGCGCTGGTTGGCGCGGTTCCGCGTCGTCGTATAATTGCGGGACTTGCACTCTCGGCAGGCGAGCGTGATTATGGTCTGCACTTAGGATTCACTCCAGGCGGCCACGAAGGTGGGGACCCTCAAGTATGCGGACAGACAAGCTGTTAAGTCTAATCCCCCCCGCAAGGCATGTCAAGACCCACCGGTTGTTTTTTGGCGAGATTGGGGTCGTTTCGGAGGCAACGCCGACCCGCTAGCACGGCGCTCTCCCCCTGGGGATTCGCTTCAGAGAAACGCACGCAGGTCAACCCAGTGCCCGGCCAGCCAGCCGAGGCCCCAGACTGCCATCGCCCCAGCGATCACCTGCAGCATCCCCATGTACCAGACCCGTTGCCACCAGGGCGCCTGATAGGCGGCGTTCTGGTGGTACTTGGCCAGGATCTCGGCCCCGGCGCGCATTCCGTTGTCCAACTGCTTGTCGGAGGCTGGCTTGGTCGTGAAGTGCTGCTGGAGGCGCATGCCCACCCGACGCCAAAAGGGCAGCAGGAGGGCCAGTGCGGCCAGGAGCACGACGGGGCTCCTTGAGTGCTCCAAGATGAAGAAGAACAGCATCAAGAGCGCCGCCAGGTTGGTGCCGCACCGTGGGTGCGGTCTGGGCATTCTGCGCACGATATCGCGGTCCAACCGGTCGCCGCGCTCCAAGGCGTGCACAACTTGGTGCTCCGCGGCATGGTAGCCGGACAGGGGGGCCGCGCGGATCAGGAGCAGGAACACGGCTGTCAACAGTAGCTCGAACACCCACGCCAGCGCTGGCATCCCGCGAAACGACGCGAGAACGGGCGACAGGAAGATCTCCGAGAAGTGGGAGCCGGTGAGTTGATCCAGCGACCAGACTCCGGCGAACAGGGCCCAATGGCCCAAAGACATCAGGGCGAACATCGACGCCCCGGTCAGGAACAGCCCTAAGTCGCTTGCGCCCGCCCGGTGGTGGCCAGTGCTCAGGTACACACCCAGCGGGGTCGCCATCCCGCCGACGCTCGCGGGCCGCAGCGTGTTGGCCAGCGCCTCGATCAACGTCCGCCGACTGAGCATGCCGCAGTAGGCGCCGGTCTCGGTGACGACGGCAACTGCCTCCAGCGAGCGCGATTGCATCAGCGCGGCCGCCTGGCGCAGGGGGTACCAGTCCGGCAGCAGCAGGACGTCCCGCGACATCAGGCTGTCGACGGGCTGAGTGCGGACCGCCTCCGAGGCCGTCGTTGTCCAGCCGGTCGCGTCGGGGGCGACGAGGCGCAGGAGTTCGGCTTCCGATACCAGCCCCACAACCGCCTCGCCGGCCACGACCGGCGCCGTGCCGTTGGCCGCGCGCCGAACGAGTTCCACGGCTCTTCCGGCGGTATCGGTCGGCGCCAGCGGCTCGACGTAGCTGCGGAATTGTCGGATCGAGGGGTCGCTCATGGTGTTGCCGGAAGGCCGCCCGCCTCCCTCATGGTACTCCATCGAGTCAGGGACTGGAACTGGCGCCGCGCAGAGGGTCTGCGCGGGCGACGCTTGCGGCCCCAGCCTCCATGAGCTATGGTCTCACGCAGCCACTTCGCACCCGCACATTCGAGGATAGTATGACCGCACAACCCGTTGTGTCGCCAGCTCGCGCCAGCCCCTCCCCGCCCCTACCCGGCCGGCTGTTCTCGTTGGGCGAGAACATGATCGAGATCCTGGTGGAAGGAGCCGGCGAGGTCCCGGAGTCGCTGTTCGGCCGGTATCTCGCCCGGACGGACGACCGTTCGGGCCCCAAGTCTGCCTGGCAGTCGGGGACGCTGAGCGCCGACGTGTCGGCGTGGCTACGCGGCCACGCCGCCGAGCAATCGGTCCAGCGTGGCGCTGAGGTCTCCTTTTCCGAGGCGGGGTTCACGGTGTTCTTCCGGGTTGCGGGCGACGCCTACGACGTCACCGCGGCCGCTGCCGCATTGGGGACACCCGCTTACCTCCTCAGCGCCACCGGCGACTGCGCGGCCAGCGCCTTCATGCGCCGGTGGATGCTCCGCGAAGGCGTGCACCTCGACTACTGCCCGCACCTGCCGGGGAAGCAGGTCGCCGCCCACTTCCTGGTGCGCGGGCGGAAGCGCTACTCCCGCTGGGGAAGCGCCTCCTCCACGCTGTCGCCCGGTCAACTGGAGCTCGACTACGGGCTTGCCGACTTCTTCCACACCTTCGGCGGCACGACGCAGATGCTGTCGCCGTCGATGCGCGCCACCGTGCGCGAGCACGCGGCCCGGGCGCGTGAAGGGGGCGCCACCGTCAGCTACAACCTCAATGATCGGCCGGACCTCCGAGAGTCCACTAACGAGCTTCTCGGCGCCTTCGACGAGGTCGCGCCGTTCCTGGACCTGCTGTTCGTTGGGGCCGAGGAGACCGTTACCGTGTTCGGTCTCGACCGGTCGCCTTCCGACTCGGCCGACACCAGCGCCGACACTGCGCGCATCATCGCTCGGACGCTCCTCCCCAGGTGTCCTCTACTGCAGTGCCTGTTCGTTACCGACGGGAAGCACGGGGTCCACCTGTTCCAGCAAGGCCAGCGCCCTCGGCACCTCTCCGCCACCCTCGTCAGCCAGGCCGAGATCGTCGAGCCCATCGGCGCCGGCGACGCCTTCGTCGGCGGTACCCTCCATGGGCTGCTCCACGGGTTCCCTCCCCACCGCGCAGCCGAGATCGGCATGGTCACAGCCCAACTCAACACGCTGGGGCACGGCGCCGTCGTCCTCCCCGACCGGTCGACCGTTCTGCGACACCTCGCCGGCCATTTCGCCTGGCCACCGCAGATGCTGCGGCGAGTGTGAGCGCCGTCCTATCCGCCCGGACCGTGAGCAACCGCCGCTCCGAGCGGCCTGATGCGCTCGTAGGTCTCCCGGTTCTCCTGTAAGGCGTCCCACAGATCAACATCCCGCTGCATACCGACCCAAACGTCCGGCGAGGTCCCCCGCAGCCGCCCCAGTCGATGCGCCAGGTCGGTGCTCACTGGAGTTCGCTCGCAGAGGACGCCGTTGAGGGTCTGTCGGGACACGCCCAGCCGCTCCGCGAATCCCCGTTGGGTCACTCCCAGCCCGGGGAGCACATCTTCACGGAGAACTGCACCCGGATGGGTGGGCCGTCGGTTGCGGTTAGTGCTCATGCTGAATCGCTCCGGCTCAACGGTAGTCCTCCAAGTTCACGTCGAGCGCGTCTTCTCCCTCGAACCTGAACGTCAGGCGCCAGTTCCCGCTGACAGTAACACTCCACGTTCCTCGGAGCTCACCCTTCAGTTGGTGTAGTCGCCACCCGGGTATGTTCATGTCAGACGGCGCCCGGGCCCGGTGCAGGAAGTCCATCTGTCGCAGCAGCCGCTCTGCCAGGTGCGCGGACACGCCGCTGCGTGTGCCGCGCTCGAAGAGCAGTCGCAGGCCCTTGTGCCTGAAGCTCCGGATCACGGACGGGATTATAGCCCATGCGAGACGAGACCGACGGACGCCCGACAGGTCGTCGGGGGGGAGGGGATCGGCCATGACCGAGGCGGCGGCGGGCCGAGGACACTCCCGGCCGTCCCCAGCGGCCCGCCCTCAGAATATCCCGCAGTTCTTCAGCTCCGTGGCGCTTGTCACCGCCGCGGGCCCCAGGATGATGATTCCGAAAGCGGGTAGCAGCAGCAGTACCATCGGGAGCACGAGCCAGATGGGTGCGCGGAGGGCTTTTTCGCGGCGCTTGTGGACCCATGAACTCCAGCACTGGTCAGCGAGGGTCTGCAGCCACGGACCCACCTTGCCGCCTACCTTCCGAGCCTGGAGGGCGGCGCTGGCGAGACCGGTGGTGCCGCGGATGCCCGTCTGCTGTGCCAGCTCCCGAAGCGCCTCCTCCACCGGTTTGCCGAGGCGAATCTGCCGCAGCACCTGCCCCAACTCCCGCCGGATGTCCGCAGAGCCGAGGTACAGATAGGCGCGCTCCAGAGCCGTCGCGAGGTCGCAGCCCGCGCGTTCCGACAGGGCTAACACGTTGAGCAACACCGGCAGCTCCCGCTCCAGGCGCACGGTGCGCGCCCGCGTCGCCAGCCACAGGCAGAGCGCCAAGCCGTTCCAGGCGCCGGCGCCGGCCACAGCGACCGCGAGACAGACCGCGACGAGGTTGACGTGGGCGGGAAGCGCAGCGGTCGCCGCCAGCGACACGAGCGCCGCCAACGCCACCAACGCGGAGCGCGCCCCGAGGTAGGTTCGCGCGTCGAGGCTGTCCCGCACTCCGGCCCGGTCCAGGGCGTTGCTGAGTCGGCGCAGTCGTTCGTCCGACCAACGCCCGAACACCCGACCGAACGGCTGCCCCAGCGCGAGGAGCGGCGACATCCACCAGACGGCGGCAGCCGACCGGTCCTCTCTCAAGTCGACCGGGGCAACCGCCACCCACGTCGCCCCGGCAAGCAGCACGGCGGCGGTCAACGCAACGAGGAAGCCCAATGGATCCATGATCTCACACCTCCACATTGGCGATCCGACGCGAAATCAGCCAGCCGGCAACCTGCATGACGACGGCGGCCACCAGGAACCCCCTCCCGACAGAGGAGTCCAGGAGCGGCTTCACGTACGAGTCAGTGACGCCGCCGCCGAGCAGCTTGGTCACCATGTCGAGCAGGCACAGCAACACCCACGGCACCAGGATCAGCAGCATCGTCGAGAGGCGCGGCGGAGGCGGCCCACAGCTCCTGGCGCACGTTGTCGCGGGCAGTGGACAGCTCTGCGGTGGACCGGAAGAAGCCGACGAGGTCGCCGCCCAGGCGGTCGTGCATGGTGAGTCCGCACACGGCGATGTCCAGTTCCTCCACCGCGCAGCGATCCCGCAGCCCCAATAGCGCCTCGTCCAGAGACACGCCCAACGCCAACTCGCGGCACGTCTGCCCGAGTTCCTCGCCCAGCGGCGGCAGCAGCGAATCGCCCGCTAACTCCAAGGACTGCTCCACTGTGCGACCGGCCTGCAGGGCGCCCGCGATGGTGATCAGGGCCGAGGGCAACTGCTCCCGAAGCCGCGCACGACGACGCCGTAGCGCCCGCCCGTCGAAGTAGGCGAATGCCGCGCCCGTGAGCCACCAGGAGCACGGCACGGCAAGCAACGACAGCGCGATGTCCCGCGTGAGCGCGCAACCGATGATCGGTCCCGCCCCGACCAGCTCCTCATAGCCGTGCTCGGCCAGGTGCAGTTCACTGGACGGACCGCACAGCCGCGCCAGCACCAGCACCAGCGCCATCAGGGCCCAGGGGATTTGCTCCTGCCCCTGGGGCAGCTTGCGCTTCAGGAACTCGTCCAGTCCCAGCGTGCGGATCAACTCCAAACCCAGCCACGGACCGCCGAACTGCCGGCAGCGCTCGACGCGAACCCCGCCAAAGTCCACCGCTACCCACTCGAGCTTGACCTGCTCAAACAGAGCCTCCTGTTGGACCGCCACGGCCGGGGCCGCGACGTGCTTGCCCCCCAGCCGAACCGCCTCCGGCAGCCAGCCGGACAACACGTGGCGAACCGCCGCCCGGCCGCTGTGCTTGCCAAGCACAAAGCGATGCTCCCGGCCAACGAGAGGGGGCGGGAACGGCTCATAGCAGGCAGGACTTTGCAGCAGCCCGTGGAGGTGAGCCCCGGATTCGTGGGTGAACACGTTGGCGCCGAAAATCGGCTGGTTGGAGGCGGGCTCCGTTCCCGCGGCTTTGCTGACCAGGGTGGACAGCTCCGTCAACTTCTCCAAGTTGACCCCGAAGTCGTAGTCGAGTTGATACAGCGCGGCGAGCGCAACTTGCTCCAAGGGCGTGTTGCCGGCGCGCTCCCCCAGCCCGTTGGCGCACACCTGAACCTCAGTGGCGCCGGCCAACATCGCCGCCAAGGCGTTGGCAACCGAGAGCCCCAAGTCGTTGTGGAAATGCACCGACACCGGCAGACCGACCTCGCGCTGAAGCAGTGCGAGACAGCGCTCGACGGCCCAGGGCGTAGCCACGCCCACCGTGTCCGGCAGGGCCAGCATGTCGGCGCCAACTTCCTTCGCGGTCAGGTAGCTGCTCACCAGTCGTTCCGGCGGGGTGCGGAAGGCCTCCTCGCAACTGAAACGCACAAAGAGCCCGCGCGACTTGGCAGCGGCAACGACTCTGCGAATGCGGTCTTGCACGACCGTGAAGTCTACCTGCAACCGGCGGCGCAACTGCAGCTCGGAGACCGGCGTGTACACCGTCACGTGCTCCACGCCACATGCGCAGGCGGCGGCCACATCCGCCTCGACACACCGACAAAGACTGAAGACCGTCATCCCCGTCTGCGCGTCCACCACCGCTCGGATCGCCTCGCGCTCCTCCGCCGACACGGCCGCGAACCCCGCCTCCAGGGCGGGGATACCCGTCTCTGCCAGCAGCCGGCCAATCGCTACCTTCTCCGCCGTGGTGAACGCCACGCCGGGAGTCTGCTCGCCGTCTCGCAAGGTGTTGTCGAACAGCGTCACGCTGCCCGCCGCCAGGCGGGTGGGTCCGGCGAAGGAGTTGCGGTAGGTCTCAAGTGCCAACTGGTCGCGATTCATGTGGCCCGCCGGGGAGTGCACACGTCACCTGGTCTGTCTTGAACGGCAAGCAATGTTGTCGCCAAGCCACCGGCGGTCGCATTGGGCTGGGACTCTGGCAACGCTCCGCGCCGTCTGCCTTGCTCGCCCGACACGGAGTGCGATAAGATTACGAAAACGCCCTCGCTGGTCCGGGTCGCACCTCCGTTGCGCCCCCAGCGAGCCACGACAAGGAATCCCCATGAGAGTCCGCCTTTTCACCCTTGCCCTTGCCCTGAGCTCCCCTGCTCTGCTGGTCGCCCAACCGCCCTCCGGCGAGGTCGGCGCTGTGGAAGTCGAAGGGCTGCCCGGCGCCACGGCGGCTTGCCAGTCCGCCACCCTGATGCTCCGCAAAACCTTCGTGCCCCCGGCAGAAGGCGCCCTGCTGCAAGTCCGGTTGGCCTTTCGGCTTCCGCAAGAGGCCCCGCTCGGGCTCAGCGTCGGCGCCCCCACGCTTACCAAACTGGTGGCTAATGGCGGCGCTGAACTACCGGTCGCGGCGCTGGATGATGAACTCTGGGATCGCGCCGAGTTCAACGGCGGCAAAACTACTTCGCAAGGAGCGCGCGTGGTGATGGAGGGCGCGGTCCACCTCTTGCGGCCGACGATCTTGACCATGTACGCTCCACTCGCCGGACCGCTGCCCTTGCAGTTGGCACTCCTCGAGTCTCAGGTCCCGGTCATGTACCCCGCCGATCCGGTGACACTCGATCTCGACGCCAAGGCAGGTGCCACTGCGGAGAAGGACAAGGTCACCCTCACGATCGAGCGTGCGGGCAAGTACAAGGAGACGTACATGGTCATGGCGCAGTGCGAGACCGAAACCGCACGCGCCATCCCCATTTCGCCCAGTCTCCAACTGCTGGATGCGAAGGGCAACCCGGTCCCCAGCTACAGCCGGGTCATGCGCACCCAGGAGGACGAAGATCCCCGGGCGGTTACGGTCTATGCTCGCACCACCAAGGGAGACGCTGAGCCGGCCAAGGTGCGCATCCAATGGTACTCCCGCTACGAGCCGCGGCCCGTGCTCGTCCGGCTCCGGGACGTGCCCCTGCCGAACCTCCAGTAGACAGCGTCTGCCGCCCGCCGGCGGCTCGTTGCTGGGTCGAATCCTTGCGGCTGCTGAGTTTGCGGGCTCGTTCGCGCCCTGCAACCTGGAAAGCACGTGCGACCGTCCGGCGCCCTTGCCGCCCAACCTGCCGCCCGGTGCCATCGACGCCTGACCGGGGGAGCCAGCACGGTCTCCGTTCCGCCGGCGACGTCCTTCCTGGTCACAAGCGCCGAGAACGGCGGCTCCCCGTATCGCGTCCCTCTGCCGCCGCCGGACTCTCACTCGGCGACCTGCCCGATGGTTCCCCCCTCCGGAGCGACGCCGGCGGCGAGACACTGGTCCCGGAAGGTCTCGAAGCTCCCCCGATCCGCAACCTCCGCACAATGGCAGATCCAGGTGGCTTGCCGCCCATCCGCCCGCAACTCACGACCGGCGAGCACCTCGTCGTGCCGGCGAAGGGGTCGGCTACACCACAGCGCAATGTAGCCGGCGCCGTGCGCGCCGAACGCCCAGTGATCGGTGACTTCCTCGTGGGTGAACTCTCCGCTGGGCCAGTGCGCATGGGTGAAGTTGACGGGATGGGACGGGGGGATGTCGTATCGCGCCACCAGTGTGCTCCCGCGCTGGGATAACTCGGGCAGAATGCCGTTGCCGTACCAATAGCCCGGCCGCGACATCGTCAGATCAAAGTGCGCCCCGGGATGGTTGACGAAGACGTGGCACCGTCGGCCCAAGGTAGCGTGCCATGCATGCTCCTGGTAGCCGGGCGCTCCGGCGAGGGCGTTGAACTGGCCCACAGAACGGAGGTCCCCGCGCTTCAGTTCCCCGGCGCACAGCATGTACCCGGCTGTCTTCTCCAGGCGTGTGACGACCTTCTCGTGCCGGAGCGTGGCCGAGACCGGCTTTCGCATGAGTTCGGCGAGATCGGAGGGCGGGCGATAGCGTGGCGAGGAGGCGAGAAACGGCGCCCAACCAGTATGTGCCGGCACGGCCGCCGTGGTGCAGTACGAAAGGAGCGCCTGGGCGGTGGAGGTTTCCGGCGCCAGGATGCCGCGATACACGCGCCCTTGCGGCGCGACAAACACCCCGTCGAAACTGTGCCGCGCCAAGTCGCGCAGGAGGGCATCGACCTGAAGGGCAGCGCGTCTTCTGAGCTGGTCGTCTGCGGCGAAGTCGACCAAGTTCATCAAGGCAGCAACGGTGATCGGCAGATACGTGCTGCTCAGGAACTCGAGGTAGCCGCGCGCCTCGACGCGCTCCAGCCATCCCCGACAGCGCTCCGCGCCCAGGGCAGCCTGCTCGGAACCCGAGCGCTTTGCCGCCGGGAACGTGCGCGCCGGCAGAAGCTGGCCGGCCAGGAGCTGGCAGCCATGGAACAACAGACTGTGGTTCTCGCTGCCGAAGCACATGGCGTCCGTGCCGGTTTCGTCATGCCAGTAGCGGAACCCCAGCAGCGTCTGCTCGACCCGCTCGCGCCAGGACCCCGGCAACGCGTCGAGCTGCCACAGCCGCAGCACCGCTGCCAGCGCGAAGTCGGCGCAGTCATTGCGGTCATCGATGAATCGCAACGTGTCCTGAAGAATGCGGTCGTCCGCGCGACGGTCGCTCGGGCCGGTCAAGTGGCGGGCGAGGACCGTCTGAACTGAATCGCGACCGCTGCCCTGCCCCGCCGCAATGTGCTCCAGGTAGTTGCGTTGGTGCGCCTCCAGCGGACACGTCGGCGGGGTTGGAACCACCCGGTTTTCCGGGAGCTCGAAGGTGCGCTCGAGGACTTTGCCGGCCATCGACAGCCGGACCGAGAGACTGGTGACCGCTTTCTCTCCCAGCACAAAGCGGTCCGTTCCCTGTGCCCACTCGACCGGCTGACCGCCGGCGGCAACCTGCACCGACCACTTCGGCGAGGTGGCAGCCACGAGTCCGGCATCCCCTGCTGCGCGGACGCCAAGCAGCCATTCCTCGGCCGCCGCGAGCCCACCCGTGACAACGTCGCTGCCGGCCAGGCTGACCTCGATCTCGTGGACACCGTCGAGAACCTGCATCCCGAACAGGAAACGCGTGTCTCTCACGCCCAACCCCTGGAGGCGCACGCAGAGCCGGTTCATGCCTTCCTTCAACGGCAACTCCGCCTGGGTTGCTTGGGGGAACATGTAACGAGGCACGTCATGGCGCACCAAGGGCGCCTCATTCACCCAGAGGTCGAGGGTACCGACCGCCCAAAGCCGGCACGGCGCTCGCCATTCCGTCGGGACGTGGAGCTGGGTTGCCGCCCACAGATCGAGCACTTCAAGTTGGTGATAGAAGGCGCTCTGCTCGACGAACACGTTGAAGCCCGGCCAGTGGAAACGCCAGGGCTCGCCAAAGGGACCGGGTTGCCCAAGACCGATTCCTTCGGGCAGCGCAGCAAGCTCGTGATCGACGGCCTGCCGCCGCATTTGGTCGTCGCTACCCGCAGTGCCGGTGTACGGCCGCGTCTGCGGCCCCGCGAGGATCCAATGTCGAATGTAGCCCTGTGCATCCGGTCGAAATCTACGTTCGCTCACTTGGTCAACTCCTGCTCAGGTCATGGCGTGGGTCGCCAGGATGCAGGTCAGCTCTCCTGGCCGGCCGTCCCAGCGCTCCCGGTCACGTTCGGTCGCAGAGCGCCGTTCCCCTTCTTTCTCGCGAGACTTACGCCCACCGCCACCAGGACGCAGATCGAGGCGCTCATGCTCACCGTGAGCGAAGCGCCGAAGTGCTCGGCCAGGATGCCCGCCAAGAGGCTGCCGAGAGGGTGCGTGCCCACGAACACCATCGCCCATACACCCATGACCCGACCGCGAACTGCATCGGGCACGCTGGTCTGAATCACTGTGTTGGCCGTCGAGTGGAAGCTGATCATCCCCAGCCCGGCCAACGCCAGGAAGAGCAACGCCAGGTGGAATCGGGTGGTCCAGGAAAACAGGACGAGGCACACCCCGAAGAGAAACACCCCACCGGTGACCAAGCGCTCCCAGTGGGGGTAGTCACCCAGACTGGCAATCACCAGCGAACCGAGCAGCGCCCCCACACCGTTGGCGGCCAACAGCAGACCATAGCGCTGCTCGGCAATACCCAGGACATCTCGGGCGAAGACCGGCAGCAACACAGAGTAAGACCACCCGAAGATGCCCACCGTCAACAGGATCGCCATGAGCCCCAGAACTCGGGGATTCCGCCGCACTTCCACGAAGCCACCCACTGCGTGCCGCAGCACCGATTCGGGGGAGACCATTCGCGGAGACGGCGTCAAGCGCATGGCGACCAGCCCGCCGATGACCGCCAGGAAGCTTGCGGCATTGGCGTAGAAGCACGGCGCCGTTCCGAACCGCCCCATCACCAGTCCAGCCACCGCCGGACCGACGATCCGGGCCCCGCTGACCAGCGAGGAATTCAACCCCACTGCGTCCATCAAGTCGTCCCGGCCGACCATGTCGACCACAAACGCCTGCCGCACCGGCATATCAAACGCCATCACGGCGCCACGCATGGCGGTCAGAGCCGCCACCTGCCAGACCCGGATCTGCCCCGTGGACACCAGCACGCCCAATGCGAAGGCGGCGAGCATCATGACGCTCTGCGTGAGGACCAGCACGGCGCGCTTTGGAAACCGATCTGCGACCGCGCCGCCCACCGTGGAGAGAAAGAACGTCGGCAGCCCGCCAATGGCTTGCACGGTCCCCAGGAGCAGCTTCGACCCGGTCAACTGGTAGATCAGCCACCCAATGGCGGTCTGCTGCATCCACGTACCCATCATCGAGATGAGTTGACCGACGAAGAAAAGCCGATAATTGCGATGGCGGAAGGCGGCAAAGGTAGTGACGCGCATGGACGCGGGGGAGCCTTTCAGTCCAACGACCTCCGGACTCGGTGCCAGGCTTCTGCCAGCGAAGGCGCTCCCCGCGGCGTTTCTGCTACGTCGGCAGTCTCTCCAGCTTCAAGTTATCCAGATAGAACACCGTCGTGTCTGTCGCCAGGCTGATGAAGCCCAGCCACTGGAGCCGACGCCACTCGCCGTGACCGAAGGGCAGCCCTTCGAACCGCTCCGGCGCCTGACCGGGTGGGGTGATGGTCAGATCGTATCTGCCGGTGGCTTGACTCCCCAATGGGCAGACGAACTCGAAGTGAACCCACTTCCCAAGCGGGAGGTTCAGCAGCGTCTTGCCGCCGACTTTCACGTCGCCATTCTCAACCTTCACAGAGGGCCCCACGCGGTAGGGGCTCGACGAGTCACGCCACTCGTTCCACACGATGGCGCCGGCCTCGATGCGGAGGTCATAGCTCAGCTTCACGACACCGCGGGGGTACTGGACCGCGTAGTACAGATGCGGCTGCCAGACCTGCGACAGTCCGGGGGCGTCGGCGAACTTGAGGCTGCGCTGCCCGCCCGCCGCGGTTTCATCGGTGACGCGGATGGAGGCCCTGCCCTCCTCGCCATTGGTCCGGGCTTGTGCTGCCTGCTGACCGACGGCGGTGCCTTCGAAGTCATCGTCCACCTTCGCCGGTCCTGGCGGCAGGGGGAAGTTGTGGATATGGTTGTACGCGAAGACGTTGTGGTTGGCGGTCGTGGGCGCGTAGCCCCAACTCCACCCGACAGAGCACCCGCTGTAGTAGAAGTCGCAGATCTCGTTGTGGGAGACGGTGTTGTAGCTGCTCCGCCCGATCCACACGCCGATGCCGGCACGGAACACGTGCCCGCCGTCGTGGATGAAACAGTTGTCCACCACGTTGCGCTCGGTCTGGTGCTCCGGCTCCGGCGGCAGCGCCGTTTCGCCGATTCGCACCCCGCCTGCACCGAGATCGTGCAGGTGACAGTGGACGACGCGGTTGTCCTTGCAGCCCTTGCCCAGGATCAGCGCGTACTCGCCAACGTGCGCGACCTCGCAGTTCTCTACGAGGCAGTTGTGCGCGCCGGTGGCGACGACCGCCGCCCGCGTGTGTGTGGCGGCCTGACCGTCGAGGACGGCGTCTTTCGGGCTCTGCCAATCAGCGTGCTGCAAGGAGAGCCCCCGCAACATCAAATGCTCAACCTGCAGACCCACGTTTGCCTCGCCCTGAATCTCCACCAACCGGGTGAGTCGCGGAGCCGTCACGGTCGCTTTGACCAGGTCTTCGCCGGGAAGCGGCCAGTAGGAGAGCACGCCCGTCTTCCGGTCCAGATACCACTCGCCCGGCGCGTCCAACGCTTCGTGACAGTTCTCGACGTGGTAGCGCTGCTTGCCATCCCACCAGGCAACGGGCCAGCCGGTGCGGTTGGTGAAGCGGACCGTCTGCTGGTTCTCGTCGAGGTCCTGAATCCAGTGGACCGAGGCGGTCCACGAGTGGTACAGCACGACATTCACGTCGGCGAGGTTATCCCACCCCTTCATCTCGCCCGGCGCGTACTTGAACCCGCTCTTCATCTCCGGCGTCGCCTTCGCGCGATCGCGAATCAGGGGCGCCAGGGTGCCGGCGATGTGGAGGCAGCCCTCGTTCGGCGTCCGCGCCCGGGTCCGCCGCTCGCCGTTGACAAAGAGCTAGTGGAAGTACCAGTTGCCGGCCTTCACCTCGGGAATCTCGGCGACCCAGAGCTCACCGTCGCCCTTCTTCCAGCCGCCGATCTCGCTGCCACCGCTGAGCACCGGTGTTTCGCCGGGGTAGGCCGCGTAGGTGACCGGCGCGCCCTCGGCGCCGCTGTCTTGTGGGAGAAAGCGAATCGGCTCTGTCAGTGCGTAGACGCCGCCGCGCAGCAGAACTGTCACGGGCCGATTCGGCGCGGCGGCCCGCAGTCCGCGGGCTGCCTGCTGTGCGCGGGTGAGCGTGGCGAATGGACCGTCGGTCGCGGCTGCATTGGGTGCGGGCAGCGTGCCTGACCACCTGTCATTGCCACCGGGCGAGACGAAGAAGTCGGCCGCTGCCTCGCCAGCTAACGCAATGCCGGACGACAGAGCCGTCACGGTAAGCAGCAGGGCAATCATCGGTAGAACCTCCATGAGAGTCCTTCTCATGGCAGAATTCGCCGGCCCGTTCGCGGTTCCTGCTGCCCGCCGGCATTCGGCCGCGGCGCGTCAACCTCTTCCCGGCGAGGTCGAAGCGCCGCCGACCGTTTGGCCGCCTCCGCCCGCCTCGGCTACAATGGCGCGTTTGCCCGCCGCACTCCGACGGTAGACCGAAGATGAACCTCCCTGCAGGGTCGCCTGATCCAGGCGCGGGCTCGTGTTCCCCCAACGGACCACGCCGTGCCGCGCGCGCTGTAATGAAGACCCTCTTCCGCATCCTTCGCTACCTGAAAGCTGAGTCCCGGCTGGTGACAGCCGGGCTGGCCGCCTCGCTGCTGTTCATTGGGACGACCGTGGTGATGCCGCAGGTCATGCGCGACCTGGTCGATCAAGTGTTCGTAGGGCACCGGATGGAGCGGCTGTCGGTGCTGGCGCTGGTCATCGTGGGGCTGGCGGTGTTGCGCGGCGGGCTGCTGTTTGCGCAGATCTACTGCGCGGAGATGCTGGCGCAGCGGGTGCTGCGGACGATGCGCAATCAGTTGCTGTCCCATTTGCAGCGGCTGGAGTTTGGGTTCTTCGACGGCATGCCGACCGGACAGATCATCGCCCGGATCACCAGCGACATCGACTCGATGCGTCGGTTCTTGGGCTTCGCGCTGAGCCAGATGATCGTCAACGTGCTGCTGTTCTTAGGCGTGCTGCTCATGTGCCTGCACATGCACCCCAAGCTGGCGCTCCTGGCGCTCGGCACTGCGCCGTTCATCTCGCTGTCCGCCTACCGCTTCGGCCGGCGCATCGGTCCCGCCTTCCGCGGGATTCGCGAACAGGTCGCCAGCGTGACGACGGTGCTGCAGGAGAACATCGCCGGCGTGCGCGTGGTGAAGGCGTACGTCCGCGAGCGGCACGAGATCGAGAAGTTCGTCAACGAAGCCGTGACGCTGCTGGAACGGAACGTCGGCGCGGCGCGGCTCTGGTCGTTCTACTTCCCGTTGATGGACTTCATCGCCGCCGGCGGGACGCTCGCGATCCTGTGGTACGGCGGCGGCGAAGTGATCCGCGGGCATCTGACCCTGGGCGAGTTCGTGGCCTTTGAGGCGTACTTCATGCTGATGAGCTGGCCGATCATGGCGCTGGGATTCGTCATCAGCATGACGCAAGGCGCCGTGGTCGCCGGTGGGCGGATCTTCGAGCTGATCGACCGCGAACCGGCCATCTGCACCAAGCCCGGCGCCCGCACCCTCCCCGACATGGCCGGTCGGGTCGAGTTCCGGGACGTGACGTTCGCCTATCCGGGCCGCGAAGACTCGCCAGCCGTGACAGACCTCAGCCTGGCGGTTGAGCCCGGCCAGACCGTCGCCGTGATCGGGCCCACCGGCTGCGGCAAGTCCAGCGTCGTCAACCTGATCCCGCGATTCTACGACGTGACCCAAGGCGCAGTCTTGGTCGACGGCACCGACGTGCGGGAACTGGACCTGGAATCGCTGCGCCGGTCGGTCGGCATCGTCCTGCAGGACACGTTCCTGTTCTCTGCCAGCCTGCGCGACAACATCGCCCTCGGCCGCCCCGACGCCACCGACGACGAGGTCCGCGCAGCCGCCCGCCAGGCCGCTGTCGCGCCGTTCGCGGAGAAGCTCGAGAAGGCGTACGACACCGAGGTCGGGGAGCGCGGCACCCAGCTCTCCGGCGGCGAGCGCCAGCGCGTCGCCATCGCCCGCGCCCTGCTGCTCGACCCGAAGATCCTGATCCTCGACGACTGCACCTCCAGCGTCGACGTCGAGACCGAAGCCGTTATCCAGCAAGCGCTCCGAATCCTGATGGAAGGCCGCACCACCTTCATCATCGCCCAGCGCCTGTCGACCCTGCGCACCGCCGACCTGGTCGTCGTGCTGAAAGACGGCCGGATCGTCCAGCAAGGCAGCCACGAGGAGCTGCTACAGGCCGGCGGGTTCTACGCGGAGATGCTGCAGGTGCACTTGCAGACGCAGGAGGCGGTGGAGGGCGGGGTGTGAGGGTGAAGTTCGAAGCTCGAAACACGAAGCTCGAAACACGAGACCCGAAGCTCAAAGCCCGAAATGCGAGGCTCGAAATGCGGAGCGTGGGGCTTGCGCGAAGGAGGCGGGACATGCCGGAACAGCGAGAGCGGAAGCGATATGATCTGGAGGATCGCACGTTGGAGTTCGCTCAGCGGGTTCGGCACTTCGTCAAGGCGTTGCCCAGGACGGTTGCGAACATTGAGGACATGCGACAGCTCGTGAGAGCCTCTGGTTCAGTTGGCGCCAACTACATCGAGGCGTGCGAAGCCCTCAGTAGGAAGGACTTTGTGTATCGCGTCAAGGTCTGCCGGAAGGAAGCCAAGGAGTCGGCGTACTGGCTCAGTTTGGTTGACACAGGAGATCACCCGGAAACACAGCAAGCGCGACAGGAGTTGCTTCAGGAGAGCACAGAACTGACCAAGATATTCGGCGCGATCGTGCGGAAAACCGAGGAGCAAACTGAGCACGATGACGGTGCGTGACTCGTCAGTTCCGGATTTCGCCATTCGAGCTTGGATCTTGCCCAGAAGGCTGTGCGTCTTGCATTCGCCGTGTACGAGCAACTACGCGGCAGCGACGGAGGAGCGGCGTCGACGTGACGAACCCGCCTGATCCCTTGGTTTCGGATTTCGCCATTCGAACTTAGGACTTGCCTCAAGAGATGGGCTTCCACCACGGACCACACGGACCAGACGAAGAGACGAAAGTAAGCCTCTTCGACCGTCGGCTGCTGGGTCGGCTGCTGCAGTTGGCGGCGCCGTATCGCTGGCAACTTGGCGTCGGCCTGTTCCTGGCGCTGGTGCTCTGGGCCATCGGGCTGGCGATGCCGTATGTGAAGAAGCTGGCCATCGACCAGGGGATCGTCGCCAAGGACCTCGGCGTGCTGACCCGGTTGGCGCTGTTCTCGCTGGGGCTGTTCGTCGTTCGGTTCGGCGCCAGTTGCGCCCGCGGGATCCTGTTGGCGGTGACCGGGCAGAAGGTGATTCTCGATTTGCGCGAAGGCGTCTTCGCGCACCTTCAGGCGTTGGGGCTGGACTACTACGAGAAGGAGCAGTCCGGCCGGATCATCTCTCGGCTGACCAACGACATCGACGCCATCAACGAGCTGCTCAGCTTCGGGCTGGTGGAGGCATTCGCCAATGTGGCGACGCTGCTGGGCGCTGTCGTCATCATGTTCCACCTGCACGTCGGGCTGACGCTGGCGTGCCTTGCCATTCTTCCGTTCATGGTGCTGGTCGTCGTCGGGCTTCGGTCGCGCGTCCACGCCGCGTTCAAGGAGACGCGGAAGACCATCGCCGAAGTCACCGCCGCCGTGCAGGAGACGATCGCCGGGATCCGGGTCGTGCAGGCGTTCTGTCGGGAGAGGAAGAACGACCAGCGCTTCGCGGAGCTGAACGAGCGCAACCTGGTGGCGAACGTGCGGGCCATCAAGCTGTTCTCGCTGTTCTTCCCGGTGGTGGAGGTCATTAGCTCGATCGGGGTGGTCATCGTGCTGTGGTATGGCGGCTGGCTGCTGGTCCGCCACCAGATCACCTTGGGCGATGCGTTTGCGTTCATTGCGTACCAGAACATGTTCTTCGACCCGATTCGCGGACTCACTCGGCTGTATGGCCAGTTGCAGGGCGCGATGGCCGGCGCGGAGCGGGTGTTCGAGATCCGAGACACCGTCCCCATCGTCCAGGATCGCCCCGATGCCCGCGACCTGCCGCCGTTCTCGCAGAGTCTCGTCTTCGACAACGTGACCTTCGGCTACGACGGCGACAAGCCCGCTTTGGACGGGGTCAGCTTCGAGGTGAAGCGGGGCGAGACGGTCGCCTTGGTGGGACCGGCCGGAGCCGGCAAGAGCACCGTGATCAAGCTGCTGTCGCGGTTGTACGACCCCACCGGCGGCCGGGTGCTGATCGATGGACAGGAACTGCCCACCATCACCGTCCGCTCCCTCCGCCAGCAGATGGGAGTGGTGCTGCAGGACACGTTCCTCTTCTCGGGCACCGTTGAGGAGAACCTGGTGTACGGCCGCCCCGACGCCTCCCAAGACGAGATCCGGGCCGCTACCGAGGCGGTGAACGCGGCGGATTTCATCGCCAGGCTGCCGCAGCAACTCGGCTCGCAGGTGGGCGAGCGCGGCGGGTCGCTGTCGCAGGGGCAGCGACAACTGGTCTCGTTCGCGCGCGCCCTGGCGGCGGAACCGCGCATCCTGATCCTGGACGAAGCTACCTCCAGCGTCGACGTGTTCACCGAAGCGCTCATCCAGAACGCCCTGAAGACGTTGTTGCAGGACCGCACCGCCTTCATCATCGCCCATCGCCTTTCCACGGTCATGGACGCGGACCGGATCATGGTGTTGGAGGAGGGACGACTGGTGGAAACCGGCACACACCGAGAACTGCTGGAGCAGGACGGACTCTATGCACGCCTGTTTCGGCTGCAGTTCCGGGAAGAGGAAGACGCGGAAACACCCGCCATGCCGGGTGGAGGGTTTGGCGGCGGCGGCAACGGGATGGACTTCCTGCCGGGGCGGGGAGGCGGGTCGTGATTGCGGATTGCGGCGTTCCCGCCGGGCTCGCGTTGCGCAGGAGGACCGGCTCGGCCGCCTCGCGGCTGGGAGACGGGCAAGAACTCCGGGGCGAGTCGAGCATTCACAACCTCTCGGGCGTTGGGACCGACGACCGCCGCCCCTTCGCCGACCGTCCTTCACGGGCCATCCTGACAGCCGTGTTCCTCATGTCCGCCAGCGTGCTCGTGTTCGAGGTGGCGCTGACGCGGCTGTTCTCGGTGGTGCTGCGGTACCACTTCGTCTTCCTGGTGACCAGCGTGGCGGTGTGCGGATTGGGTCTCGGAGGATTGCTGGCCCACGTCACCCGCGCCGCTCGGGAGCGGAGGCCGACCAGCGCCTCGCTGGTCCTCAGCGCCACCGGATTCGGCGTGCTGGTTCCGGTCACACTGACACTCCTGCTCAGGTGGCTCCTGCCGTACCATCCAGGGATGTACGTGGCCATCGGCGGCGTCATCCTGCTGCCGTTCATCTGCGCCGGGGTGTTCCTGTCGGTGTGCTTCGAGCAGTTCGGCAAGCAGAGCGGCCGGCTCTACGCGGCGGACCTGTTCGGCGCGGCGGCTGCCAGTTTCGGGGTGGTGGGTCTGCTCCAATGGTTGGGCGGCATCAACGCCTGCTTCGCTGCCGGCGCCATGGGCGCATTGGCCGGCGTGTGGGCGGCTGGGGCGAGCCGCTGGCTCCGCGCACTGCCGCCGCTGTTAGTCGCGGCCGGTGTCGCTTGCTTCGTCGCCGCCAACCACGCCGACAGAGTCCTGGGCGTGCCGGCGGTGCACACGACCGACCAGAACGTCGGCAAGCCACTCTACATCGAGCTGGCCGACCCCAAGGCGCCCTCGCACATCGAGTACACCGAGTGGAACGCCTTCGCGCGGACGGATGTGGTGGCCGAGCACGACCCGTCCATACGGTACGTCTACACCGACGGGCACGTGCCGACGAACATGGACAGGTGGGACGGCAAGGTGGGCTCCATTCAGTACCTTCGCGGGTTCCTGGGTTACGTCGCTCTCGAATCGACCCCGAAGGACCGCGCGCTGTTCATCGGTCCCGGCGGCGGGCTTGACGTGCTGATGGCACTGGTTGCCGGCTACCGCGAGATCGACGGCGTCGAGATCAACCCCTCTATCCTCAACGTGATGCGCCGGTACCGCAAGTTCAACGGCGGCGTGTACGAGCGCCCGAACGTCCACGTCTCCGTCGGTGACGGCCGGAGCTATGTGAAGCGTTCGCGCAACCAGTACGACCTGATCTACCTGGCGCTGACCCAGACCGCCACCTCCGGCAACGTCGGTCTCTCCCTGGTCGAGAGCTACATCCACACCACCGACGCCATTCGGGACTACCTCGCGCACCTGACGCCCGGTGGGTGCGTGGCGTTCATCACGCAGGAATACCCACTCAGCCTGCGGCTGTTCGCCAGCGCGATCGCGGTTCTCACGGAGGGGGGCACGGAGACCGAAGCGCAAGCGTGTAGCCACCTCGCCGTGATGCAAGTGCCCCCCGAGCAGTTCCCGTCTACCCCGTATCGGTACCTGCTACTCTTGGCGAAGGAGCCCCTGCAGACGCGCCGGTGCAAAGCGTTGATGGAGGGCATCGAGCTGCGCCGGCTGCTCCCGCTGTACGTCCCAGCCGAGCACCCCGGCCTACCCTTTTCCTGGGTCGGCTCCGGGGAGAAGCACGTTCAGGACCTGGTCGACGAGTTCCAGCTTCCCGACGGCTCACCCGCCAACATCAGCCCCTGTTCTGACGACAGCCCGTTCTTCCTGGATATGACGTTCGGCGTGCCACGCCCGCTCTACCTGCTCTGCCTCGCGGCGCTGCTGCTCTCGGCGGGGCTGACGGGGGTGCTGGCATTGACGCGCCGGGGACGTGGCGGCATCGCCCACCTGCCGGGCTTCACCGGCTACTTTTCCCTGCTCGGAGTCGGGTTCATGCTGGCCGAGATTGCGCTGGCGCAGAAGCTGATTCTATTCCTCGGCTACCCGACGCTGACCCTCTCGGTCATCCTCTTTTCGCTCCTCTTGGGCGGCGCCGCCGGCAGTCGGTTCAGCCAGCGCGGGGCGACGGCCGACATGCAGCGTTGGATCGCCACAGCCACCTGCGCGGCCGGCACCCTGCTCGCCGCGTACGCGTTCGGCTTCCCCGTGATCCAGCCAGCATTCCTTGGCGGCAGCCTGACAGTGCGGATCGCCGTGTCTGCGGCGCTACTCGTCCCGCTGGGCTTCTGCCTCGGCATCCCGTTTCCCTCCGGCATCCGGCTCCTGGAGCAGGTGAACCGGGACGACATCCCGTGGATGTGGGGCGTGAACGGCGTCACCTCCGTGCTTGGGTCCGTCCTCGCCGCCATCGGCGCGAAGCTGTTCGGCTTCCGCCTCGTCCTCTTGGCCGGCGCAGCCTGCTACCTGCTGGCCGCACTACTGGGGCGTGTGCTCGGCGATGGCGGCAGCACAACACCGATTGCGCGAGAGGCAACCGAATGACTCCTGGGCGCGCTGGGCCGAGTCAGACTTGGGTCCCGTCGCGCCGCCGACCTCCACTGCAAGCGCGCACGTCAGACCGCACGGTCCTGCCAGCCCTGCCGTTGCCGACCGCTCAGTGCACCGTCGGCAAGTGGAAGACGACGCCCAACCCGAAGAGGTCGTCGGCGCCGACGCGGCTCTCCGCGGCGAGGAAGCCGTACAGCTCCTTGTTGAGCGGGTAGTAGGCGCGGACCAGGAGCTGGGAGCTGTAGGGCTGGTTGAAGTCGCCGACGTCCGACCACTCGACGAAGAGATCGAGGTCGTGGCGCTCGAACAGCCGGGGAAGTAGGCGCCGACGGTGCGGACGTCCCGCTTGAAGGTGTCGCGGCCGACCTCGCCGTACAGGTCGACCTCGCCGCGGACGATGGGCAGGGACAGAGCGTCTGATAGAGCCCGTGGTTGCGCAGGTAAGAGCCCAGCGCCGTCGTGCCGTTGTTCGACTTGACGACGATCGGGTTGCCGTCGAAGCGGGGCGCGAACTGGTGGCGGGGAGCGTCGCCGGGGACTCACGGTCCCGGGGCGGGGCCGGGGGGGGGCAGCCCGGGCCGGAGGATCGCGGTCGCGTTGGCGACCTGGCCGGCGGCAACGGTCACGTTGAGGGTGGCGTCGAGGTAGCCCGTCCGCCGGAGGGTGAGCACGTGCGCGCCGACGGGGACGGTGAGGGTGAAGGGCGTGCGCTGACCGGTGGCCGCACCGTCCAGCAGGATGTCGGCACCGCGAGGGGTGGAGTCAACCGCGATGGACCCGGTGGGACCCGGGCCGTGGTCGCGGTTGAGGATCGCTGCCAGCAGACCCACGGCGAGCACGCCCTTCAGGACGTTGGCGAACCGCCGCTGGCTCCTTGGGGTTCGCGCCTCCAACGGCCGGGGCGTGAAGGCGTGCACCACGAGGTCCCCGGGCACCAACGTGACGGCACCGGCCAAGTAGCGCACCTTCCCCTCGAGCTGCTTCGGCGTGACGCTGGTAAGCTCGATCCCGCCGAGGCGCTTGCCGTCGCGGAACGCATACACCCACATGCCCCGTTGCACCGAGGCGTCAGGTTCGCGAAGGATCACCACCATCCTGCTCGCCACGGACATGAGCCGCACCCGCCCCACGAGGCGCGACCCCTTCGTGAAGTGCGCCGCCATCTGGTTGGCGGCCTCTTTGGCGGCAGCGGCAAGCTGTTGGTCCTCGGTGCCGCCGCGCCCGGCGCCGCCATTGCGGTAGTAGCCGACTTCCGTCCCCGTCACCACGTCGACCAACCCGCCCTCGACGTGCAGTTCGACTCCTCCTCCGTCTCGACTGACGGCGAGAACGCCGGTCACCAACACCGTGTCCGCTCTCGCCCGGTTGGCAGCCGAGCGCATGCGGTCCTTGCGCGACCAGTCGGCCGGCGCCGACTCGAGCGCTCGCTGCAGCTCAGCGGCGTCGACGAGGGCAAACGCCGCCTGCGCCGCAAACGCTTCCGTCAGCGCCGCCGTCAGTTGCTCGGCGGCGCCGGCTGCGACGCCCGCCGCGGCTGCCGTCGGCGCGAGGGCCAGACGAAGCTTCGGAAGCTCCTGAGCCCGGCACAGACCGACGGCCAGCCAAAGCGTCAGGATAGCGGTGCGCGTGATCGTGTTGCTCATATTCGGTCTCCTCTGAGGATGGTTCCGGGAAGGGATTCGGGTCCTACACGGGCCGCTGGCGCCCTACGGCAGTCGCAGCGGCGCGACGGCACGGGTAACTTCTCCGGCGCCCGAGCGGGCGACCAGCTCCAGCAGGTACAGCCCTCGCGGCAACCGCCGGCCGTCGGCAGCGGTCGCGCCCCAGACGAGGCGGTTCCGACCGGCACTGCCGGCCTGCTGGACGGGCAGCGACGACACGACTCGACCGCCAGCGCTCAACACCCGGGCAGACACGTCCGCCGGTTGACTCAGGTTGTAGATCAGCTCGAAGGCCCCGCCGCGCGTCGGCACGGCTGTAAGCCCGGCGATCCGCAGCGCGGCACCGGCGCCCGCCTCAGCGCGGATCTCGAACCGCCGCGGCGCCCGACCGTCCGGCGTGAAGCCGTACGCCGAACTCGTGCGCATGTTCACGGTCTTGCCGGAGACGCTGTCCACGAGGCGCAGTGCCGTGTCGCTCGGGACCACGCTCAGGTCGGGCCAGGTGAGCGTCAGGCGGCCCTCCGACACGTTGGTGTCGACGTCGAACGTCCAGGTCGTCGCCGCCGCTCGCACCGAAGGCTTCACCCCAGCCGCCAGCGGGAGCTGCTCCGCGCCGCGCGTCGGCTCGACGAAGTAGAGGTCCACGTAGCGCCCCTCCGCCGGTCGCGGCGGGTTCATTAGCCGTGACCGCGCCGCGCCCACGCCGAAGTAGTTGCAGGCGTCAGCGCAACCCGGGCCGCGAACCTCAAGCTGGGCCAGCCAGTCGGTAGCGCGTCCGCCGGTCTTCGCGCGCGCGCCCCGTGGGCGCGCGCGCGCTCCCAACTCTGCGCTCCTGGCGGGCACCGGGTACCTCAGCGTACAATCCTGGTCCGTCCAGAACCAGTAGCCCAAACCGGGCTCCAGCGTGGTGGCCGCGTCGGCGTAGAGGCCGGGCACCGAGACTAACTGGTACCCCTGCGTGGGGCCCAAATACTTCCAGGCGAAGTTCCCGGTGATCACCGCGTCCGCGGCGTTGGCCAGGCTGCGCGTCACCCCGCCGTGGACGACCTGCAGCGAGGCGAAGTTGACCGCCCGGGTGTGCGGCACGCCGATCAGGTTCCAGTGCGCCCACGGGTCGACGCTGACGAGTAGGGGCAGGTCGAACGACGCGGCGCGCTGGGTGAACACGCCGGCGTAGACGGTCGCCGACTTGTGCCAGTAGCCGACTCCGTTCTCCACCGTGTCGAAGCTCAGACCCGCGCCGGCGCCGCCGGAGATCAGGTACTCATAGCGGAGATAGGTCGGGTCCGAGGCCTTGCCGGGGACCCACCGCGCCAGGAACGAGTTCCGGTTGAGGTCCAGCAGACCGGCGAACGCGTTGAAGTTCGTGGCGACGCTGGGAAACGAAATCAGCCGGAGCTGGCCGCCGGCGTTCCCGATGTTGACTGGCACCCCGGGCGGCACGCCGGGCCCCCCGGGATCGACGAGGACGCCGTTGGCAATCAAGTCAGCGTCGCCGCGCTGTCCGTCCACGAAATGCAGGGTGATCGTGTTGCCGTCGATCTCGGCGCCGGTGGTGCCGTCATACAGGAACTCGTACCAGTGCGGCGTCGGGGCGTCGGGCGTGGGACCGTACTTGTAGTAGGTAGCGACCGTCTCGTTCCCGTGCAGCGTCAGCGTCAGCGCCACCCCCACCTTGAACGTCACCGTCTCGGTGTCCACGATATCCACGCCACCCAACTTCCCGGTGATCGTCGCCGTGCCCGGCGCGGCCGCCGAGGTCAGGGTCGCGGTGTAGGTGCCGTTCCCGTTGTCCGTCACGTTGCCCAGCGTCCCCGCCGTCGTCGCTAACGTCACCGTTGCGCCGCCGGCCGTCAGGTTGTTCCCGAAGGCGTCTTTCAGTTGCACTGTGACGACGGACGTGCTCGTGCCGTCCGCCGTGATAGTAGTCGGGGCCGCCGTGATCGTCGAGGTGGCCGGCGACGCCGACCCCACCGCGAAGCTCACCGTCGCGTTGTCCACGAGATCGGCTTCATCCAGCTTCCCGGTGATCGTCGCCGTGCCCGGCGCGGTCGCCGAGGTGAGGGTCGCGGTGTAGGTGCCGTCCCCGTTGTCCGTCACGTTACCCAGCGTCCCCGCCGTCGTTGCCAGCGTCACCGTCGCGCCACCGGTCGTCAGGTTGTTCCCGAAGGCGTCCTTCAGTTGCACGGTGATCGTGGACGTGCTCGTGCCGTTCGCCGTGATGCTGGTCGGCGCCGCCGTGATCGTTGAGGTAGCCGGCGACGCCGGCCCCGTCGTGAACGTCACCGTCGCCGTCTGTGTGATCGTCACGCTGTCGGTCGTGTCGGTGGCGGTGAAGACATCTGCCCCCGTTGTCGCAGACTTCACCGTGAACGTCACCACGCCCGACGCGTCGCTGGGGCCCGACGCCGCGCTGATCGTCGGCGTGCCGGGACCGCTCGTGTGCGCCAGCGCTACCATCTTCCCGGACACCGGATTGCCGTTCGCGTCCTTCAGCGTCACCGTGATCGTCGACTGCGACACACCGTCCGCCACCACCGACGTCGGCGACGCCGTCACCGTCGATTGACTTGCGCTTACCGGCCCTGCGGTGAACGTCACCGTCGCCGTCTGCGTGATCGTCACGCTGTCCGTCGTATCCGTGGCGGTGAAGGCAGCCGCGCCTGCCGCGGTCGATTTGACGGTGAACGTCACTACGCCCGAGGCGTCGCTCGGCCCCGACGCCGCGCTGATCGTCGGCGTGCCGGGACCGCTCGTGTGCGCCAGCGCTACCGTCTTCCCGGACACCGGATTGCCGTTCGCGTCCTTCAGCGTCACCGTGATCGTGGACGTGGTCGAGCCGTCCGCCACCACCGACGTCGGCGACGCCGTCACCGTCGACTGGCTGGCGCTTGCCGGTCCCGCCGTGAACGTGACCGTCGCCGTCTGGGTAATGGTGAGGCTGTCCGTCGTGTCGGTATAGGTAGTCCCCGCCGTCAGTCCCGTCGCCGTCCAGTTGGTCTCCGTGTCGGCGGTCAGCGCGACGTTCCCCTTCAGGTTCGCGACCAGGACCTGGTCAGCGGCGTCTCGGCCCTGCCTCACCTGCAGGACGCTCGGCGCGGTCGCCCCGCCCGGCAGGCACACGAAGTACGCGGTCCCGGCCTCGTCTGTCTTCACCAGGACTCGCTCGGTCGTCTCCGTCACCCCGCCCGGCTTCGGGTAGTCGGTCGCCCAGACCGGCGGGAACGTGTCGTCAGATGTGGTTTGCGTCACCTTCGCCGGCGTGCCCTGCAGGTTGAGCAGGCCGTCCTGGGCCACCACGTAGATGTCGTAGGTCGTCAACGGGGTCAGCCCGGTCGCGGTCCAACTGGATTCCGTGTCGGCGATCATCCCCCGTCGAGCCCTTCAGGTTCGCCGCCAGGGGCGCGCCGGACGCGTCCTGGCCCGCCTTCACCTGGGCCGCCGTCGGCGCGGTCGCCCCACTCGGCAGGCAGACGAAGTACGAGGCCCCGGCCTCGTTGGTCTTCACCAACACCTGCGCCGTCCGGTCCGTTACCGTGCCCGGCTTCGGGTACGTGCTCGCCCAGGTGGGCGGCGTGGTGTCGTCCTGGGTGCGCACTCCCACCCACTCGGGAGACACCTGTAGATTGCTGAAGAGGTCCTCCGCCACCAGGTAGAAGTCGTAGTCGGTCGACCCCAGCAGTCCCGTCGCCGAGAAGTTCCCCTCCGTGTTGGCCGCCAGCGCCACCAAGCCCTTCAGGTTCGCCGCCAGCGGGTTGCCGGCAGCATCCTGGCCGGCTTTCACCTGCGCCGCCGTCGGCATGTCGGCGCCGACAGGCAGGCAGACGAAGTACGCCGTGCCGGCCTCGTCGATCTTGACTAACAACTGCGCCGTGGTGTCCGTCACCGTCCCGGACTGCGGATCCGGGGCCACCCAGTTCGGCGGCGTGGTGTCCGGAATGCCGCCGAAGTCCTGCCCGGAAACGTTGGCGCTCACCGGGCCCAAGACACTCCGGGTAACCGGAGCGAAGCTGTAGCCGGCCCGGGTCGGGGTGAGGAGGATGTTCGTCGCCGTCCCGCGCACGCCCGTCACCGTATACTGGCCGGCCGCGTTGGTCATCACCGTCTGCGTGTGACCGCCGCTGGCCGTCACCGTCACGTTCGCCAGCGGGCTGCCGCCAACCAGGATGGTGCCGGTGACGAAGTAGAACGTGTCGTCCGGGATCAGGACGCAGCCCCTGTATTGCGTGTTGGTAGATTGGCCGTTGCAAAGAATCCAGCCCTTGTTGTTGATCGCTACGGGAGACAGACCGGTCCAGCCCGAAGGGATCCCGCCGACGACGCAGTCGTCGAAGATCCGCCACATCACCCTGCCGTCGTACACGAAGTTGGTGCCGCGGCTGGGGTTTACTCTGGTTCCGTAACCAGTTACCCACCCATGGTCGTTGATGCTCGTCGCGTAAGACGTGGTGTCATCCGGATACACCAAGCCCAGGTCCACCACTTGGCCGCCGTCGTACATCACAGCGTGCCAGGAACTGCTTGCGCTAAGACTCCACCCGACTGCCTGGCCGAAGTTGTTGACGGAATACGCCTCTGACGCGGGCGACGTGCCCGGCAGCGCGCCCAGGTCCAGCATCTGCGTGCCATCGTGCAGGAAGGCGTGCGTAGAGCTTAGACTGGCAGTGCTGTAGCCGACTACCCAGCCGCTGTCGTTGATGTCGGTGCCTACGGAACCTGCAGACGGATTAGAGAAGAGAACCCCCAGGTCGATCGGGTCGGAGTTGTAGTCGTTCTGGAAAGCGGCGTGATCCGTGCTGCCTACCCTCATGGAGCCTGCCAACTGGCCCGAAGCGTTGATGGCCACCGGGGAGGCGCTACGAGAGTATGTGCCCTTGATCTGCTTCCATGGAGGGCTCCAAATGGTGCTGTAGACCCAGGCAGGCGTGTACGTGCCGTATCCGAAGTATGTGAGCATCTGCTTGGAGTCGTTGATGTCAGAGCCGGTGCCTCTGTCGGGGTAGCAGTCCGGGCAGCTTTCCTGTTCTTCCGCAGGTATCGGCGCACAGCAGACGTCAGTCGTGTAGCCGCCCGTGAGCGGGTTGGCGTTCGGCGTCCACGTGTAGGGGCGGGTCTCGGAATAGGAAGAGAACGCCCCCCAGCCGATAGCCACGCCATTGTTGTTGAAGCCCTTCCAAGTGATCCCGTACTGGCCCTGGCCACTGGCGAGGGCGACGAACCGGTACGTGGGCGGGACCCCGAACTGCGTGGCGGCGAAGTCCTGGCCCGTGACGTTGCTGGTGGTGATGCCAGGAAGGGACCGCGTCGCCGGAACGAAGGTGTAACCCGGGCGGTACACCCGGATGATGATGTCCTCGCCTCCGCTGAAGTTCGAGAAGCTGTACGTGCCGTCCGCCAGGGTCGTCGTTTGCGCGTCGTAGTTCATGAATGGCGTGGCCTCCTTCGCCCACACCAGGACGCCTCCCAGGCCGCTGCCGCCAACCGTGATGGTGCCGGTGAAGCTGTAGTACGCGTGCGCCGTTCCGCCGAATGCCAGCATCACAACCGGAATCAGGGCTGGCAACAACAACCCCATCTTCATGCGTCCCGCCGTCGTCGTGTTCGTGCCAAGCAGTCTGTGTAGCATGTCTGTTACCTCGGTACGTCTGATCAGTACGTCTGACGTAGGACACTCGGGGCAGGTCTCCTCAAACGCTTCGCGTTTGCGCGCCCCGCAACGCCCGCCCGGAGGTCTCAAAGAGCGGGCGCACGCCGGGGCGCAAGGAGACCTCCGGTCAGTCGTGCGGCGGGGTCAGGAGACCTCGCCGAGCACTGACGGAAACGGAGAATGTGAATCACCGCCGGGACGATCACGGCCGCGTCACCGGCGCCAGCCGTCCGCACGGACCTGGCAGCCCTCGGCGCCAAGCTCTTCGGGTTCCGGGTGGTCCTGCTGGCCGCGGTCCTGTGCTACTTCGTGACCGCGGCTGTGGCGCGCCGGCTGCAGCCGCGGCCGAGTAGCGACAGGGCAGCCACGCAAGCTTGCACTGCGCCTACGGTCGCGGACCCGGCATTCGCGGCGGGTGCAGCCCACGTGCGTAGAGGACCTGGCGCATCGCGATGAGCCCCTCTCTGTTGAGCTTCAGCGCCTCGACCGTTGCCCGTCCTGTCGGGGTGATGCCGAGGAGGAGCGTGAAGTCACTGCTCCAACGGAAGTGCTGGTGCCACAACTGCTCCCGCGGGTGGTAGAGAGGTGCTGCTTCTCGGGTGACTGGGTCCAGTGCGCTGGTCTTGGCGTGCTTGTGGGCGTTGCATCCTTGACAGGCCAGTGCGAGATTCTCCGGAGCAGTCTGTCCACCTCGACTGCGCGGAACGATATGCTCCACGGAGAACGCCTGTGTGGCGAACTGCGACTGGCTCCGGCAGTACTCGCAGCAACCGGCGGCTCGCGCGACCACTTCCTGCCTCTGGCTCACCGTGACGCGTAGGTCAGGCATGGGTGGGGGGGCGAATGCCGAGGTCGTCCATCAGCGTGGGGAGTGTCGTCCCTCGAAGGTGGGCGAGTTCGACGAGGCACTTCACCCGTTCAGCATCAGTCCTCTCGGCAAGATCGGTAAGCTCGACCAACTCGTGACGTTCGTTCTCAGTGAGTGTTTCCGCCTGACGCTTGGCAACAAGCTCGTCGAACCGGCGCTGGGCAGCCGGGGGCAGTGCCCGGTTCACCTTCGTCAGCAGGTCAGCTTCATCCCGGGGCAGACTCGGCGCGAAGCGCTGAGCTCGCAACGCGACGACCCTGCAGACGAAGGCGTCCAGTTGCGGGGCGCTGAGCCGCTCCGCCCCGCGGAGCAGCTCGTTGAGAAGAGCGGGTGCACGCGTCTGGACTGTGGTGGCCATTCTGGACTCTCCTCAGTGAACGTAACTACGCCCCGCATTATATCCGCGTGAACGGGTTGGGTCAAAGTCCCGTTCTCCCCAGACGAAGGAACCGCGCCCGCGGCGACGAACGACTGCGACTCCCGGACAGACCGGAAACGCTGGAGGTGAGTCCATGGCAGCAACCTCGACGCAGGAGCACGGTCGCCTCGTACCAGCTCGCGCGCCTTGCGCACCGTTGCAGCGCGGTTGTGTACGGTCACTCCGACAGGCTCATATAGCGGCGCGTGGGTCGAGGGAGCAGTCACTCATCAAAGTGGAGGTCTTGGCATGCCAACAAAGGTGTGCTCCAAGTGCGAGGAGAGCTACGACTACACAGTCCCGCAGTGTCCAGCTTGTGGCTATCTGGGCTACAAGTTGGTTGAGGTCAACGATGGTCGTTCGAGGGATTCCCGCCTGACTGGGGGTGTTGGTGCTCCGGCCGTTACCGCGTCGGACCTCCTTCGCATCCTCTGGGTGTTTGTGGGCACTTTGATGGTGGTGTCATTCTTCCTGGTGTGGGGTCAAGCGGCGTTCGCGGCCACGTCGTATGTAGGAGCCTGCGCAGAGATCTTCCGGAACTGGTCAGCCTTCATCGAGACCTTCGGCCCCCGAGGGCTGGCTTTCTTGCTGCCGGGGGTGTCAGCACTGGTTGTCGTGGCCGCCCCTTTGCTGAGCGGCAAGGATCGGATCAGAGCAATCTTGGTCCTCGCAGGAGGTGTGATCGGTGCGCTGGTTTGCTGGCAGATCCATGACTATCTATCGTCCGTAGGCAGCTTCCTGGACCTCTCGGGCGCTCTGGGTGTAGGCTTCAAGCTCTTCGCGGCCACGTGCATCGCTGCAGTCATCGTTGGGCTTTCCGGAACACTCATTCTCCCGCCGGCGACGGTAGACGCGAGCCACTGTCGATTGGCTCCCTTCGAGGTTGCCGATCTGCCAGATAAGACAAAGACCTTCTGGCAACTCGTCGGGCCCGGAGCCATTCTCGTCGGGCTGTCCATCGGCAGCGGCGAACTGATTATGTGGCCGGTGATCGTCGCGACCTTCGGTGCCGGCATGATCTGGGCAGCGGCGGTGGGCGTGTTCACGCAGTACTGGGTCAACCAGGAGCTGGGGCGCTACACGCTCGCCACCGGCGAGAGCGTCTACACCGGCTTCGCTCGCGTGTGGCGCGGGTTCGCCCCGCTGTTCATCCTGCTGAACGTCGCCGGTTGGATTCTGCCGGGCTGGGCGGTGGCCTCCGGCGGCGCGCTCAAGGCGCTGGTCGTCGGTACCGACGGCGCGGGCAGCTCCGCGATGTGGACATGGATCACGTTTGCCCTCGTAGCGTTGCTGCTCTTCGGGCCGAAGCTGATCTACTCGTGCGTCGAGAAGACGGAGATGATCCTGGTTGCCATCGTCTCGGTCGGTCTGATCGTCGTGGCGGCGTGTGTGGCCAAGGGCTCAACTTGGGCGGAAGTCGGCCACGGGGTGCTGAACTTCCCGCACATCGACCCGAAGATCTCCATGACGCAGTTCTTCGGTGCGCTGGTCTTCGCCGGTGCAGGCGGCACGTCAAACGTGTTCCTCAACTACTACTTGCGCGACAAGAACCTCGCCATGGGCGCCCGCGCCGAGAAGGTAGTCAACCCACTCCGCGGCGCCGAGGAGAAGGTGCCCTCGACCGGCTTCCAGTGCGAGCCCACCGAGGCGAATCTCGCCCGCTGGCGCCAGTGGTTCACGCACTGGCGATGGGATCAGGCGGTCTTCTTCTGGTTCCTGAACACGCTGACCATCATGCTGTTCATCGTCGGCGCGTTGGCAGTGCTGCGGCCCCGCCATCTGGTGCCTCAGGGGTTCGAGGTGGCCGTGACCCAGGCGCACATTCTCGGCGAGATCATCGGCAAACCGGGCTGGTACTTGATGCTCATCGTCGCCTTCGCCACGTTGTTCAGCACGCAGCTCACCCTTGTCGATGGCTGCGCGCGCACCATCTCGGATATCCTCTACGTCAACTTCGAATGGGCAAAGAAGCGCTCCCTGAGCTGGTGGTACGCCGTCATCGCCGGCGGCTGGATCGTCGTCGGCTGCCTGTTGGCCGGGCTGAACTTCCCCCCGCTCCTGTTGCTCATCACCGGCGCCTGCATGGGCGGCGTCGCCATGGCAGTCTACTGCCCCATGACCCTCTACATCAACCACCGCTTCCTGCCCAAGGAGTTCCGCCCCGGGTGGGTCTCCAAGCTCTTCCTCGGTTGGGCGTCGCTACTATACGGCACCTTCGCGCTCTATACGCTCTGGCAGGTGGCGCGCGAGGCAGTCAAGCTACTCGGCGGATGATATTCGAGCGCGACTGTTTACATCAGCCAGGACTGTGCCACCTTAGTAAATGGCGTACGTTCGTTGTCCGCGGAGTTTTGCCCCGGCTCCTCGGTGAGGACGTACGCCGTTTTCATTTGTGGGACCGGGTCCGGGGCCGGCAGAACGCCTCCGCCCACGTGCCGACGACGGCCTTTGTCGCCACTTCCGGGTGACCCCGCCAATGAACCGCTTCACCGACTACGATCCGTTTGCCTGGGTCTACAACGAGCACTGGGGACACATGTTCACCGACCGCGTCGTCCCGGTCCTCGACGAGTTGGTGCTGCACGCACTTGCCCCCGACGCGCGCCTGCTCGACGTCTGTTGCGGCACCGGACAACTCGCCCAGATCCTGACGGCTCGCGACTACCGGGTCACCGGTCTGGACGGCTCGGAGGACATGCTGCGCTATGCCCGGCAGAACGCGCCCGATGCGGAGTTTATGCTGGCCGACGCGCGGACTTTCTCGCTCCCACCGGTCTTCGACGGGGTCGTCTCCGTGTTCGACAGCCTCAACCACGTTCTCAGCCTGACCGAACTGACTTTCGTCTTCACCAACGTGCATGCCGCTCTCAAAGAGGGCGGCGTCCTTGTGTTCGACCTGAACATGGAGGAAGGCTTCAGGTGGCGCTGGCGCAACTCGTTCAGCCTCGTCGAGGACGACCACGTGTGCGTGATGCAGTTGCTCTACCGGCCGCAAGAGAACGTGCACACCTCGAACGTGACCCTCTTCCGATTGGAGGACGGCCGGTGGCAGCGCTCGGACTTCAGCCTGACCCAGAAATGCTACTCGGAGCAGCAGGTGCAGTCCGCCCTCCAGACAGCCGGGTTCGCCGATATCGAAGCCTACGACGCGCAGGGAAACTTGGGCATGGGCGGCGAGATCGGCAGGAGCTTCTTCGTGGCGCGGAAGTCGGCGGGCTGACCGCCGAGCTGACCGGGCCGCTCCGTTCGCCTCAGTCCCTCGGCACGATCTCCGCCCCGTGGCAGCCGACCTCGAGCCGGTGGATGCTGTGCTGCCCGGCCACGGTCACGTACAGGCTGGTCTCCCACCAGCAGAGGTTCGTCACCTTGTCGCCACCGGCGTTGACGCTGCCCAACAGCTCGCCGGTCTCGCTCACCACGTCGACCGTGCCGCCGGTCCACCGCGCGACCCAGAGCCGCCCATACTCGTCGAACATGATCCCGTCCAGGGTCGGATCCGGCCACTCCCGGACGACGCGCTTGTTCGTGGCCCGGCCGTCTGCGGTCAGGTCGAAGGCGATCAGCCGGTTCGGACTCGACTCCGCCACGTACAGCTTCGACTGGTCCGGCGATACCGCCAGCCCGTTAGGAAACGCCATCCCGTCCGCCAGCCGCGTCACGCCGCCCTCGCGGGCTACGCGGTAGACGCGGCCGATGGGGTTCTCGTTGCTCGAACCCGTCGGGTCGGAGAAGTACAGGTTCCCGGCGAGGTCGAAGCACACGTCGTTCGGCCCCAAGTACGGCTCACCCTCGTACGAATCCGTCACCCCCTCGATGTCCGTCCCGTTCGGCTGCACCCGCAGGATCCGTTTCCCGCCGTAGTCCGCCACCACCACCGACCCGTCCTTGTCCACCTTCAGCCCGTTCGCCTGCCCCCCGGTCTCGCACCAGACCGAGACCGTGCCGGCAGGCGTCTTTCGGCCGATGGTGCCGTTGCGGAGGTAGTTGACGAAATACAGGTTGCCTTGCTGGTCAAAGATCGGCCCCTCGGCAAAGTCAATGTCAGCGACGACGGGGTAGGGCTGGAGGTCAGTAGGAATCGGTGGAATGTCAGTCATCACGGTCCTCCCTGGCGGCCGCCAACGCCTGCGCGTAGGGCGGTTTTTGGACCGCCAACCCGGGGAGGTACTCGAAGTGCCGCAAGTTCCGCGTCACCAAGCGTCTCTCCGGCTCCATGCAGATAGCCGCGACCAAAGCGTCCGGCAGTTTCATTCCGTGCGACAGAGCGTATCGCCGCACCAACACCACAGCTCGGCGGGAGGCGGCAGTAGTCACGGGCAGGGACACGAACCGATTGTGCAGTAGGAAGCATCCGATTGCGTCGGTCTGGCGCTTGTTGGTCGCTCCCCGCAGCAGTTCCATCACGCTGACGTCGGTCGTGGCCCGTTGCTCTCTCGGAATGCCCCTCAGGTAGGTGGTGGCTGCCTCGACGCCCCGGAGGTGGTCGATGAACACGTCGGCGTCTACGACGAGAAGCGGTCCCATTCCTTGTCCCGTAGGTTTCTCACCCATTCGACGCCATCCTTCATGTCGGTTCTGTTCGCCCACATCCCGAACCCAATCGGGTCGAAGTCGTCCTCACCCGCGGGATCGGTTCTCTGCGCATACTCGGCAACGCTCACCCGAACGAGTTCCTCCAGTGACAGCCCGAGTCGCACGGAGGCTGCCCTCAACTCCGCAATCAAGTCCTGCGGAAAAGATGCAATTGCACCGTCCATGGCTTCACTCCAGGCAGAATAGCGATGAGGGATCCGCTCACGTGGCCTGTCCATAGGGTAGCGGCTTGTTGCCGCAACGTCAACCGGCGCCCGCGACATCTCCGCGCTTTCCGACGAGCCGCGCGAACTCGGTCCCTCTCCGTGGTTCATCCCGGGACTCCAAAGAACTCCCGCGCGAACTCCGTCATCGCCGCCCCTTCCTCCTCCGTGAGCGGCGGCAGCGGCGCGCGGACACCGCCGACGGGCACGCCCCGGACCGCGGCGGTCGCTTTGCATCCCGCCAACCGCCCGTGCGCCAGCCAGTACTTGATCAGCCGGTTGACCTCGTACTGCAGCTCGCGCGCCTGGTGAATGTCTCCGGTCAGGAACAGCTCGCGGATCTTCACGAACCACTCCGGAGCGATGTTCTGGGTCGTGCCGATGGAACCGTCGGCACCCATGGTCAGCGCCGGCAGGCACAGCTCGTCCGAGCCCGACAGCACCAGCGCCTTGCCTTCGAGTAGTTCAATGATGTTGCGCATGTAGTACAGATCGGAGCCCGTGTACTTCATGCCGATCAGGTTGTCGACGGCGAACAGCTCCAGCCAAAGTTCGTCGGTCAGCGTCACGCCCGTCTTGTCCGGGATGTTGTAGATCAGCACCGGCAGCGACACGCTCTCCGCGATCGTCCGGTAGTACTGCAGCACCCCCTCATTGCCCACCGGATAGTAGATCGGCGGGATCGTCCCCACCATGTCGGCCCCGATGGACTCCGCGTGCCGCGCCAGCTCAACGGCGCCGTCCGTCGCCAAGTGCCCCACGTGCACAATCGAGATCCCGCGCCCCTTCAGCGCCGCCACCGCCGTCTCCGCCACGAGCTTCCGCTCGTCCATGGAGAGCAGTAGTCCCTCGCCGGTGCTCCCGGTGATGAACGCACCGCGGAGCCCGCGCTCGAGCTGGAACTCAATCAGCGCCCGGAGTCGCTCCGGGCTGACCTTCCCCTCGTCATCATAGGCGGTGAAGAGGGCTGAGTAGACGCCGGAGAACGCTTCTTTGCATGCGGACTTATCCATCAGTTGCACTCCTTCCAGTCAGCCCCTCCGCGAACGCCGGTTCGCGGTCCACGCCATTGTGCTCCGACCACCGACGCGAGTCAACGTCACCGTTCACGGCCGCGGGTACCCGTACAGCCTGCAGAACAGCTCGATGACGTCCCACGCCGTCACCTCGCGGGTGTTGGCATCCAGGATGGTCACGTGCTCGGACGACCCCTTGCCGGTGAACGCCTCGTCGAATCGCTCCTCGCGCAGGTTGAGCGGCGCGCCCAGGTCGAGGGGCTTCAACTCGCCGATCTTGGTCATCGACTCCTGCGCCTTCTGCCGGATCAGCTCCCGCGCAGCCTGCGGCGCCAGCGATACAGCCGAGCGGCGCGACAGTCCCGTCTTCACGTTCGCCGTCACGATGCCCGGGATCAGCTCTTCGATCTCCCGGCAGGCGTGCTCTTCGCCGCTGACGAACGTCATCGGCACGCGATAGTGGCCGGCGATGAGCGCTTGGCAGCCCATCTCGCCGACCGAGACGCCGTTGATGGACCAGTCCTTGATGATGCCGGACATGGTGTGGTAGCAGGTGGCGCCGGCGGTGCACGCCTTAGCGTGGGCACCCACGAGCACGGTGGCGGCGCACGTCTCGTCCAACAGCGGAAGCCAGAACGGCCGGTCGTGCCCGTGGATGATCCGGGCGCGCGGGTCCAGGTCCTCGAAGTCGATGGTCAGCCCGGCGCCGTGCCCGTCGTTGACGATCACCTCGGTGGCGCCGCCGTCGTGCAGCCCGTCGATGGCGGCATTTACCTCCGCCGTCAGCAACCGCCGCATTAGCTTGCGGCGCTCCCAGTTGTCGTGCGTGTCCTCGTCGCGCTTCTCGAAGTCCGTCACCCCGGCAACGCCTTCGAGGTCGGTCATCATGTACACCTTCATGGCCACTCCCTTGAGTGCGTCTTGCCGGCCCCGCAATGGCGCCGCTATTGTAGCCATCCGTGTCCGTCCTGCAAGTCCGCGGCCACGCTGCGCCTTTACCTTCGACACGCGGCGTGCTATCATACCCTGTCTCGGAGACAGCCCGCTCCGACAGCGGCGCGCGACACGCTGGGCAGGTTGTGGTAGCATGTTGACAGCGGACAACCCGTATCTCTCCCTGGTCATCCCGGTGTTCGACGAAGAAGACAGCGTGGCGGAGCTGCACCGGCGGATCTGCTCAGCACTGGCGGGGTTTGACCGGCCGTGGGAAGTGATCTACGTCGACGACGGCAGCAAGGATAACTCGTTCGCCGTGCTGATGGCGCTCCACGCGGAGGACCCACGTGTCACCGTCGTTCGTCTTCGCCGGAACTTCGGTCAGACGGCTGCCATGGCCGCGGGGATCGACAGCGCCTGCGGCAAAGTGGTCGTCACCCTGGACGCCGACTTGCAGAACGACCCGGAAGACATCGCCAGGTTGGTGACGAAGCTCGATGAGGGGTACGACGTGGTTAGCGGCTGGCGCGTCGCGCGGCAGGATAACCTGCTGCGCCGGCTGCCGTCGCGCCTGGCAAACCGGCTGATCAGCACCGTGACGGGCGTGCGCCTCCATGACTACGGTTGCTCGCTGAAGGCATACCGCCGGGAAGTGCTGAACGACTTCCAGCTCTATGGTGAGATGCACCGGTTCATCCCCGCGCTGTGCCGCTGGCGCGGCGCCGAGGTGACCGAGATGGCGGTGACGCACCATCCGCGCCGCGCGGGCAGGAGCAAGTACGGCCTGGATCGGACGATGCGGGTGGTGCTCGACCTGCTGACCGTCAAGTTCCTGTTGGACTTCGCCACGAAGCCGATCCAGTTGTTCGGTCGCTGGGGGCTGGGAGCGTTCGGCATCGGCATCGGACTCCTGACATACCTGGCAGTCGACCGGTTGGTGCTGCAGCACACCATCGGGAACCGGCCGCTGTTGACGCTGGCGGTCCTGTTGGTCTTCAGCGGGGTCCAATTGGTGACCCTGGGGCTGATGGCGGAACTCGTCACGCGGACGTACTTCGAGAGCCAGGGGCGGAAGCCATACACCATTCGCGACACGCTGTGCGGCAGCCCTGCTGGCTCGCCCGCTGCACAGGAGACACGATCGTCCGGCGAGGCGCCGCCGCCAACAGCGCAGGAGGTGGACCGGCCGTGATTCCCGTCTTTCGTCCCTGGTTCGACGAGGAGGAGTTGGAGGCGCTCCGCGAGCCGTTCGCCACCGGTTGGATCGGGATGGGACCGAAGACCAAGCAGTTTGAAGACGAGTTCGCGGCCTACGTCGGTGCGGCGGACGCCGTGGCGGTGAACTCGGCCACGAGCGCCCTGCACCTCGCCCTGCACGTGGTGGGC
>Ga0210033_1000211_pt1 | contig 53801 bp, 55 predicted proteins | sample CryGeymeta201501_FD_185465 | JGI IMG/M metagenome (GOLD analysis project Ga0210033, IMG submission 185465) | Groundwater microbial communities from Crystal Geyser aquifers in Utah, USA - Crystal Geyser metaG 2015-01 (SPAdes) (version 2) | ecosystem: Environmental > Aquatic > Deep subsurface >... | reverse complement strand
ATCTCGCCACCCTGCACAAGCAGGGCGCCAATCCCTTTCTCGCTTTGACCCTGGCTTTCCAGGGACACACACCACAGCCACGTTTCGCCTGATTTACTGTTCAGCAGTGGGTACCTGAGTAGTTACGTCGGGATAAAAGATGGCCCAGTGATACCGATCTCTTCAAGCCTGTGCCAGAGGGATTCAAGATCAGAATATTTCGGGAAGATATCCCCTCCTGATTCACTGGCTACATCATCCCGCGCTTCAGTCAGTCGGCGACCCAACCGCCCCTTGCGCAACAAGCTTGGCCTCGTAGCCATCCCGATCCAGCGGGCAGTCGATCAGCCGGTCGAAGTCGCCGCGACTCAGCTTGCATTGCCGGGCCATCCGCCCCAGCAGGCTGTCGTCTATCTCCCGTGCGCCATGACTGGTCTTGGTGAACACGGCCGTCTTCTTGCCAGCTTTGGAGTAGTAGTTGAAATAGTTGTGGTCGCCTTCCCTGTGCTGGAAGCCCTTGCTGCTCAGGCTTCTTTCGACGTCGCTCTGCTTACGCGGCATCGCCCACCTCGGTGAAGGCGGCAAGTAATGCCTGCTTGAGCTGGCGGGCCACACCGTCCAGGACGTCATCATCGGCCAGGGCGTATTCGGTCCAGAGCATGGCGATTTGCTCGTTCAACTCAGCGAGCAGCGCCTCGCGGGTGGCGGCGAACACGTCGAGCGCCAGTGCGGCATGCTCGACACACAGGAGTTGTTTGGTTTCATCTAGGCTGGGTTCGAGGCTGAGGACGCGCGTGACCTTGAGAGTCAGTTGGTCATGCCGAACGGTATGGATATCCAGCGAAGACAAGTCCAAATCCCGGATGTCGGTGACATCGATGATCTGCTTGGGGGCACCCTGGTCGTCCAGAACCACCCGGCCCGTCACCTGGATCAGGTCTCGCCGTCTTTCATAGAGCAGGTCTTCGACGGCTTCCTCGTAGATGCAAGCCAGTTCCTTGCTGGTGGGCGGGTAAATGATGGTGACCTTGCGCTCGGCGAAGTCGATGCTTTTCAACTCGCCAGTAACAACCCGCGCCGCCTCGCGTTGCTCCACCGGGACCAGTGTTTCTTCGACGAAGGGGATGGTCTGCACGTCGAAGGTGGCGAAAGTGGCACCTTGGTCGTCATGCAGGCTCAACTCCCACCCCGTGCCTGCACGCGGTGCCATGCCCTTGACGGCCTCCAGCACCCGGCGGCGGATGCGTTCATTGGGCAGCACCGCCGCCAGTCCCGCGCTGCTTCGCGCAGAGACAGATTCCATGACGCCACGGAAGATGCCGAATGCCTGGTTCGCCAGGTCCACAGAAATGAGTTCGACTGCACCCCCAATGGTTACGGGCATCGCGTAGCTGCCGGCCTGGGGTAGTCGGCAAACAAGTTGAAAACGCTTGCTAGTGGCGGCGGCAATGCGCGCTCGAGAACGGATTTCCCGCCCTTCGACATGGACACCAATCAGCTCAAAGGCATGCTGGGCATTCTCCAGAATCTGGACCAGCACCGACGCCGGCACGGTATGCGTGCCTTGCTCACCGTCCTCGATGTGGAAACTGAAAGATGGGGGTTGCGCGATGTTGGTCATGATCGGCGTGGGTTCTGACTTGATAGTTTGCTGGATTCAATCTGATAGCTCGAATTTCCCGAGCAAATTCGGGGCGTTCTCTTTAATTGCCTGCCACCGATCACTCGCCACCTTTGAACGCACGTTCATGGTTTCGGAGTGGCCACTCGGCTACTAGCCCTCAACCTCTGTACCTGGGCAACTCCGACCTTTCGTCGGTGCTGCTCGTAAGCTGACACTCAGGAAATCAACCATGCTGAAGCCAGTGTCCGCAAAGGCCGAACAGCCGGCATCTGACATTGAATTTTGAACGGCGACTTGACCCCAGACAGGAGACGTCCAAGGCGGCGAAGGTTGGCAAACAATCTGAAGGAAGTACGACCTCTGATGATCAGCGGTCTACAGCGCGTCGAGACCGCGCGCCAGATCGTTTTGTAAATCCACGATGGCTTCCAGACCCACCGCGATGCGGATGAGGCCGTCGCCGATGCCGGCGGTGGCGCGTTGTTCCGGGGTCATGCGGCTATGGGTGGTGCTTGTGGGGTGGGTGATGGTAGTGCGGGTATCGCCCAGGTTGGCGGTGATGGACATGACGCGGGTGGCGTCGATGACTTTCCAGGCCGCGTCCTTGCCGCCCACGACCTCGAAGGCGACGATGCCGCCGCCGGATTTCTGCTGGCGTAGGGCGAGTGCGTGTTGCGGGTGCGAAGGCAGGCCGGGGTAGAGCACACGGCTGACCTTGGGATGCGCCTCCAGCCAGGTCGCCAGTTCCAGTGCCCCCGCGGAATGTGCCCGCATTCTGATGCCCAGGGTTTCCAGGCCCTTGTGCAGCACCCAGGCGTTGAACGCCGACAAGGTCGGGCCGGCGGTGCGCAGAAAGGTGTAGACGCCTTCCATCAGGTCTTTCCGGCCCAGCACGGCGCCGCCCAGCACCCTGCCCTGCCCGTCCAGATACTTGGTGGCGGAGTGGATGACGATGTCGGCGCCCAGGTCCAGTGGGCGTTGCAGGATCGGAGTGCAGAAGCAGTTGTCCACCGCCAGCCAGGCGCCGGATGCGTGGGCGACGTCCGCCAGCGCCCGGATGTCGCTGACTTCGGTGAGCGGGTTGGAGGGCGATTCGACGAAGAACAATCGGGTGTTGGGCTTCACAGCCGCGCGCCATTCTTCCGGGTCGGTGGGCGAGACGAAGGTGGTTTCGACGCCGAAGCGGCCGAGGATGTTGCTGAACAGTTGCACGGTGGAGCCGAAGATGGAGCGCGAGGCGACAATATGTTCACCCGCTTTCATCAGGCCCATCGCCGTGGCGAGAATGGCCGCCATGCCGGAGGCGAAGGCGACACAACGCTCGGCGCCTTCGAGGGCGGCCAGGCGTTCCTCGAACATGGAGACGCTGGGGTTGGTGAAGCGCGCATAGATCGGCCCTGGCTCGGTGCCGGAAAAACGCGCGGCGGCCTCGGCGGCGCTGCCGAACACGAAGCTGGAGGTAAGGTACATCGCCTCGGAGTGCTCGTTGAACTGGCTGCGCACGGTTCCGGCGCGGACGGCCAGGGTTTCGGGCTGAAGGGGGTGTTCTGGGTTCATGATGGGATCGCCAATGAAAAGACGCCGGCTGGAAGCCGGCGCTACATGTTACTCACTTTCCGCCAGATTCAGGTCCATCTGCCGGGTGGTGGGCGCGGGGGGGGTGGGAATGTCGCCGTTTCTCTGGCCTTCCAGGCGAGCGAGGTATTCCTCGCTGACGTCACCGGTGACGTAGCAGCCGTCGAAACAGGAGGCGTCGAAACGCGTCAGCTTGGGATTGACCTTTCTCACGGCGCTGATGAGGTCGGCCAGATCCTGGTAGATCACGGCATCGGCACCCAGTTCGCGGGTGATTTCTTCATCCGTGCGGCCGTTGGCCAGCAGTTCCGCGCGGGTCGGCATGTCGATGCCGTAGACGTTGGGGAAGCGCACCGGCGGCGAGGCGGAGGCGAAGTACACGGACTTCGCGCCCGCCTCGCGCGCCATCTGGATGATTTCCCGGCTGGTGGTGCCGCGCACGATGGAGTCGTCCACCAACAGCACATTCTTGCCCTTGAACTCCACACACATGGCATTGAGCTTCTGCCGCACCGACCGCTTGCGCGAAGCCTGGCCGGGCATGATGAAGGTGCGGCCGATATAGCGGTTCTTGACGAAGCCTTCGCGGTACGGGAGGCCCAGGCGGTAAGCCAGTTGCAGCGCGGAGGGCCGGCTGGTGTCGGGAATGGGGATGACCACGTCGATGGCCAGATGGCCGAACTCGCGCTTGATCTTCTCGGCCAGGAATTCGCCCATGCGCAATCGCGTCTCGTAGATGGAGGCGCCATCCATGATGGAGTCGGGGCGGGCGAAATAGACGTATTCAAAAATGCAGGGGGTGAATTCGCTCGGCGTAACGCACTGCCGGCTGTGAAATTCGCCGCTGCAAGTCATCAGCACCGCCTCGCCCGGCTGAACGTCACGCACCGCATAAAACCCGGTGGGCTCCACCGCCACGCTCTCGGAGGACACGATCCAGTCAGTGCCGACATCGGTTTCCTGGCGGCCGATCATCAAGGGACGGATACCGTTGGGGTCGCGGAAGGCCAGCAGGCCGAAGCCGGCGATCATCGCCACCACGGCGTAGGCGCCCTTGCAGCGGCGATGCACGCCGGCCACCGCACTGAAGACATCGTCGATGGTGAGGCGATGCCCATGCACCGCTTCCTGCAGCTCATGCGCGAGAACGTTGAGCAGCACCTCCGAGTCGGAGCCGGTGTTCACGTGGCGCAAATCATCCATGAACACTTCCCGTTGCAGGGTCTCGGTGTTGGTGAGATTGCCGTTGTGCGCGAGGACGATGCCGAACGGCGAATTCACATAAAACGGCTGTGCCTCGGCCGGGCTGGAAGCGCTGCCGGCGGTGGGGTAACGGACATGGGCGATGCCGCTGTTGCCGAGCAGATTACGCATGTCGCGGGTGCGGAACACGTCGCGCACCATGCCCAGGTTCTTGTGCATGTGGAACATGCTGCCGTCCATGGTGACGATGCCGGCGGCATCCTGGCCGCGGTGTTGCAGTAGTTGCAGCGAGTCATAGAGCGGTTGGTTGACGGGCTGGCTGGAAACGATGCCGACGATGCCGCACATGGAGAAAGCCTCAAGGGTATTGAATCAGGGCCGCCAGATCCGCGGGCAACCAGGGTTTGAGCTTGGCCGTAGCCTGTTCCAGTGGGTTGTGGATCAGGGAAGCGCGCCAGGCGGGGGTCTTGGGCAACGCGGTCAACCCGGCCAGCAGGGTCAGCATGAGCAGAATAAGGCCGCCGCGCGCGGCCCCGAACAGGCCACCCAGGATGCTGTCGTAGGCCCCCATCCCGGCCACCTTGACCAGGCCGCCGAGCGCTGCCGCGAACAGGCTGGCCACGATCAGCACCGCCACGAAAATCACCACCAGCGCCGCCGCGTGGCTGAGCGCGGGCGCATCCAGACCGGGTATCCAGGGCGCCAGCGTGGGTGCGAACGACTTCGCGGCATAGAAGGCCACGCACCAGGAAAGCAGGGAGAGCACCTCGCGCGTGAGGCCGCGCATCAGGCCAAGAACGGCGGAAAACGTGAAGATTCCGAGCGCGATCAGGTCCAGCGAAGTCATGGTGGCAAACTCATGGCGATGAACTCACGGTCCCAGCATGACCGAAGTGAAACCCTTGGCCTTGAGCTTCGCCTGCATTTCCAGGGCACGGTCTTTTTCCGGGATCGGCCCCACCCGTACCCGATATTGGCCGTTGGAATCGGCCATGTTCACCTTGAAGCCGGCGGCCGCGGCCTTCGCCTGCAACAACCTGGCGTTGCTGGCGCTGCCGAAAGCGCCCAGTTGCAGATAGAAACCGTGGCTGGCGAAAGCGCCGCTGGGCTTGAGCAAGGGGAGCGGTGGCGATTTCATGTCAGGCCTGTCGGCAGCCTTCTCGGCAGGTTTGGCGGCGGTCTTCTCGGCCCCTTTCTCTACCTTGGCGGTGGCGGTTTCGCTAACTGTTTCGGCCACGGGGGGCACGTGAGCGGCAGCCGGCAGCGTCGGTTCGGCGGCTTGCGCCGGCGGTTCGTCCGCGGCGGGGGCCGCGGGGAGCGCGGGAACCACGGCCGGGGCCGGCACGAACGGGGTGCTGGGCGCGGGAATGCGGATATCCACATCCGGCCCCAGTGGCCTCGGTTCGGGGTCGAACAGCATAGGCAGAATCAGCACAGCGGCAAGCGCAATCGCCACCGCGCCCACCAGGCGGCGCCGAGCGCGGCGGCGATGTGCCTTCTGATCCTGCGTCAAAGCATCTTGCGATAGGGGAGTTTCAGCCATGCGGGTTGGGAGTAGAGAACGCCATCACTTCGGCCACGGTATGAAAGGAACCGAAGGCCGCGATTGTATCAGCCGGCCCCGCCAGCCGGCATGCCGTAGCCCACGCCGTGGCGACATCGACATGCACCAGGTATTCCAGCGAACACGCTGCCAGATGCTCACCCAGGGCCGCGCCAGATAGCCCGCGCGGCCCGGAAAGCCCGGCCACCTGCCAGCAGTCGATATGGGGCGCGAGCGAGGCAATCACCCCATCCACATCTTTGTCGGCCAGCATGGCGAACACGGCGTGGACCTTTCCGGTAGCAGGCAGGTTGCCCAGATTCGCGGCCAGAGCCCGCGCCGCATGGGGGTTGTGCGCCACGTCGAGGATGCGCAAAGGCGCTTGCCCGACCACCTGGAAACGCCCCGGCTGGCGCGCCGCCGCGATGCCGGCGCGGATAGCCCGCATCGGCACCGGCAGACGCTGGCGCAGGGTATGCAGAGCGGCGATGGCGCAAGCCGCGTTGCCGAACTGATGCGCGCCGGGCATGGCCAGACGCGGCAAGGCGGTAAACACCGCCTCTCGCACCCGGCAGGTCCAGCCGTCTTCTGCCAGTTCAACATGAATGTCCGACCCCAAACGCAGGAGATCGGCGCCGATGGCGGCGGCGTGGTCGAGCAAGCTGGCCGGCGGATTCGCGTCGCCGCAGATGGCCGGATGGCCGCCCCGGTAGATCCCGGACTTCTCGAAGCCGATCAGCTCGCGGCTGTCGCCGAGAAAAGCCTGGTGGTCGAGGTCCACGCTAGCCACCACGGCGCAATCGGCATCCCACAGATTGACCGCGTCGAGGCGCCCGCCCAGCCCAACTTCCAGGACGGCAACGTCCACGCCGGCTTCCTGGAACAGCCACAACGCCGCCAGCGTACCCTGCTCGAAATAGGTCAGGGGAATGTCCCCGCGCGTGGCTTCGACCGCCGCGAAGGCGCGGCACAGATTGGAGTCGCGGACCTCGCTGCCCGCGATGCGAACCCGCTCGTTGTAGCGCAGCAGATGCGGCGAGGTGTAACAGCCAACGCGATAGCCCCCCGCGTCCAGCATGGTTTCCAGATACGCGCACACGGACCCCTTGCCGTTGGTGCCGCCGACAGTGATAAGAGGAAAACCCGGAGAAAGATTGAGCCTGGCGGCGACTTCACGGACCCGCTCCAGGCCGAGAACGATGGCGCTGGCGTTGCGAGCTTCGAGATGGGCCAGCCAGCCAGCCAACCCCCCTTCCCCCCCGAGGGAGGGGCTGGGGGAGAGGGAATCAGTCATGCGCTGAAATGGCGCCAGATTGACCGACGGCTCAATTCGGTGCCGGCTTGCGCGCGAGCTGCGCGCACAGGCTCGCCAGCGCCCGCTTCATCTCGCGGCGGTCGATGATGCGATCGACAGCGCCGTGTTCCACCAGAAATTCAGCGCGCTGAAAACCTTCCGGCAAGGTTTCGCGCACGGTCTGTTCGATCACGCGCGGGCCGGCAAAGCCGATCAGGGCTTTCGGTTCCGCCACGATCACATCGCCCAACATGGCGAAGCTGGCGGACACGCCGCCCATCGTGGGATCGGTCAATACCGAGATGAAAGGCAGGCGGTTGGCGGAAAGCTGGGTCAACACGGCCGAGGTCTTGGCCATCTGCATCAGCGAAATCAGGCCTTCCTGCATGCGCGCGCCACCGCTGGCGGAAATGCAAATGAATGGCTTCTTGTCGCGGATCGAGGCCTCGACGCCGCGCACGAAGCGCTCACCCACCACTGACCCCATCGAGCCGCCCATGAACCGGAACTCGAACGCCGCCACGGTCACCGGCACTCCCTGCATCTGGCCTTCCATGACCACCAGCGCATCCTTCTCCTCGGTTTCCCGAGCGGCATCGGTCAAACGATCCACGTAACGCCTGCTGTCCTTGAACTTGAGCACATCCAGGGGCAGCACGTTGGCACCGATCTCGTTGCGGCCCTCCTCATCCAGCAGCAGATCCAGCCGCTTGCGCGCGCCGATGCGCAGATGGTGGCCACATTGCGGGCAGACGTGCTGGCTCTGCTCCAGGTCCGCCGCGTAGAGCACGGCATCGCAGGAGGGGCACTTGCTCCAGACGCCCTCTGGCACCACTTTCTTGCTGGCTTCGACACGCCGCTTGATCTTGGGGGGAATGAGTTTCTGGAACCAGCTCATGGCATTTCCTTCACTTGTCCAGGGCGGCGCGCACGCCAGCCACGAAAGCCTTCACATTGCCGAGCATCGCCGTGGGTGCGGATTGCTCGATCTCCTGCACGATGCGCGAACCGATCACCACCGCGTCCGCCACCTCGGCCACCTGCCGCGCCGTAGCCGCGTCGCGGATGCCGAAGCCGACGCCTATCGGCAGGCCGGTGGCCGCATGGATGGCAGGCAGGCGGGCGGCAACTTCGCTCATGTCGATTGTCGCCGCCCCGGTCACCCCTTTCAGCGAGACGTAATAGATGAACCCCCGCGCCAGTTTCGCCACCGCTTCGATCCGCGCGGGGGGCGTGGTCGGCGCCAGCAGATAGATGTTGTCCAACCCGACGGCGGCACATTTCGCGGCGAACTCGGCGGATTCCTCGGGCGGGTAATCCACAGTCAGCACGCCATCCACCCCGGCGGCGGCGGCGGTGCTACAGAAGCCATCCCAGCCCATCGCCTCGATCGGGTTGGCGTAGCCCATCAACACCACCGGTGTGGCGGTGTTTGACTTGCGGAACTCGGCAACCATCGCGATCACGTCTTTGAGTCCGACGTGATATTTCAGCGCCCGCTCAGAAGCCCGCTGAATGGTCGGCCCATCCGCCATCGGGTCGGAGAACGGCACCCCCAGTTCCAGGATGTCGGCGCCACCTTCGACTAGAGCGTGCATCAAAGGCACCGTATTGGCCGGCGCCGGATCGCCGGCGGTAATGAAGGGAATCAGCGCCTTGCGGCCCTGGGCTTTGAGTTGAGTGAAGGTTTGGGTGATGCGGCTCATGGGTATGTCCAGACAAAGAGGGTGTGTAACCGTCAGCTACCCGATGTCGCGCGGCGTTTCGCCGTTGCGCGACGAGGTTGCCTGGTAGCGGATGTCTCGGCCAAACGGCCGGTAACGTATTTGTGGAGAACGCTTGCGATGAGCGTCTGGTATGGCACCCCCTCTTCGAGCGCCTTGACTTGAATGTCGCTCAGATCGCCGGAGGACAGGCGTATGTTGACTCGGCGATCCTTGATGGCGGTAGCACGCGCGGCCGCCTTGAACTTCGCGATCTCGGCTTTGCCGGCAACGGACTTGAGTTGGCCTTTCTCGTAAGCGTCGAGGATTTCGAGTTCGTAATCGTCAATCACCGGCATCGGCTTCACCTTGATTCAGATAGTCCCTTGTTGCCTTGCGGCTCGGGATGATGGTCTTGAGGAAGAAATAATCATCCTCTTCGACAAATGGCACCAGGTAGGCGTAGTTGTCACAAGCGACCACGAGAACGCGCTGCCTGGGGTATTTCACCGGGTTCGGGTGAGCCAGGATGTCCAGCAGGCCACCAGACTCGACCGCGACTACAACACTTTCGAACGAAATGCCCCTCTCTCCTCTTAGCGTCTCGTTTTTCTCCATACTCCAGCGAAATGGTTTCATGGCGGCATGTTACGCACGTGTGCCTTTTGTCACTACATCGGATATGCGTGGATCAGTACTAAAGCGGCGCAGGATCGCCGGCGGTGATAAAGGGAATCAGCGCCTTGCGGCCGTGGGCTTTGAGTTGAGCAAAGGTTTGGGTGATGCGGCTCATGGGTCAGTCTTCCAAAAAGTAATCTGAGTCGACTCGCTTGATTTCATAGGTATCCTTCAGAGACACCCCTAGGCCAAAGTCGATCATCAATGTCACCAACATCGAGCCATCAATGAGCACCACTTTGTGGGTAACCTGCGCCGCGTAATCGCGAGCGTTCTGGTTGAAACTCGATGTAGTGATAAACACACCCTTATTCGCCTTATGGCCAGCAAGTGCGCCTACGAATTGCTGTATTTCGGGCCGACCTACATTGCCATCCCAACGTTTGGCCTGGATGTAAATCACATCAAGACCGAGCCGGTCTTCCTTGATGATGCCGTCGATACCACCATCACCGCTTCTGCCTTTCACTTCACCCGCATCTTCTTCCGAGCCGCCATAACCCATACGAAGCAGAAGTTCAACAACCAAGCGCTCAAAAAAAGCTGGGGAAGCATTTTTCACTTGTTGCAATAGATCAACCGCCAGAGTGGTGCGAAGCTGGCGATAACCCAACTCCAGCAATTCCTCAGGAGTGGATTGCTGTGGCAAGTCCTTCGATTCCTGAACATGACCGGCTTTAGCCTTGCCTGCAGATAGAAAAGCCAAATACTCCGGAAATTGCTCAAGAAACTTCATATCGATGCGAGACGGGTTTTGCGTCAGGACAGATTGACCTCGCTCCGTAATGCGAAAGACGCCTCGTCTGACGCTCTCCAGCAATCCCGCTTGCTTCAGGTATGTTTTTGCCCAAGCCGTTCGATTGTCGAACCTACCCTGTCGCCCGGTGGGAAGCTGTTCCGCCAAATCCTCATCCGTTAATTGGAGTTTCTCAGCCAAGGCTGGCAGTACGTCGCGCTGGGTATGTTCCAGCCCATCCGCAAAGTAACGCAACAACGGCAGCATGAGAGTTTGAAAATCAGGAATAGGCACTTCAAGCGGCCTTTCTTTCGAGCAGCTTATCCATATCACCATCCAGGATCAGCGGAAACAAACCGGCCTGCCTTGCGTCAAGTATCGTGATTTCACCCACCCCGGAGTCGGTATAACCAATATTTACATTCCAGTTCAGGGATACATCCCGGACAATTTTTCCCGCCTGCAATTCGATATGCAGAATATCGTCCGTTTCGTGGTAACTGATTTTCATGGCGTGTTCTCCTTGGCTTGCCAATTCACCATGACCGTCTTCACCACGACGGCCGTGTCGATCACAACAGCGGCGCAAATCTGGTTATCCGCTCTGCCCTGAAAGGCGCGGTGAATCCAGCAATGTCCATCGCCCTTTTCGATGATCTCTCCGGTTTCGATTACAGCCAGCACCATTTCCTCATCCAAACCACGTTTCTCCAGCGCCGACCTTGCGTGGCGAGTCAGCCAGACATTGCGTGCGAAGCGAGCACTAAAAAAATTCATGGCATGGTTGCCTCAGCGCCCTCTCCGCTTATGTGCCTTACAACTCGATCCCGCTCAGCTTCGCCACCGTATTGATGTCCTTGTCCCCCCGCCCGGACAGGTTCACCAGCAGGATTTTGTCCTTGTCCATGGTCGGTGCGATCTTGGCGGCGTGGGCGAGGGCGTGGCTGGATTCCAGGGCGGGGATGATGCCTTCGAAACGGCACAGGTTATGGAAGGCGGCGAGGGCTTCGTCATCGTCGATGCTCACGTATTCGGCGCGGCCGGTATCCTTCAGCCAGGCGTGTTCCGGGCCGACGCCGGGGTAGTCGAGGCCGGCGGAGATGGAGTGGGTTTCGATGATCTGGCCGTTGCCGTCCTGCATCAGATAACTGCGGAAGCCGTGTAGCACGCCAGGCGTGCCGGCGGAGAGCGTCGCCGCGTGCTGGCCGCTGGCGATGCCGCGGCCACCGGCTTCGACCCCGATCAAACGCACGCCCGCGATCGGGATGTAGGGGTAGAAGATGCCGATGGCGTTGGAGCCGCCGCCGACACAGGCGATCACCGCATCCGGCTGGCGGCCGATCATTTCCGGCATCTGCACCAGGCATTCGTCGCCGATCACGCACTGGAAGTCGCGCACCAGCATGGGGTAGGGGTGCGGGCCGGCGGCGGTGCCCAGGATGTAGAAAGTCGATTCAATGTTGGTAACCCAGTCGCGCATGGCTTCGTTGAGCGCGTCCTTGAGGGTCTTGGAGCCGGATTCGACGGCGACCACCTTGGCGCCCAGCAACTTCATGCGGAACACGTTGGGCGACTGCCGTTTGATGTCCTCGGCGCCCATATAGACCACGCATTCCATGCCGTAGCGGGCGGCGACCGTGGCGGAGGCGACACCATGCTGGCCGGCGCCGGTCTCGGCGATCACCCGTTTCTTGCCCATCCGCCGGGCTAGCAGCGCCTGGCCGATGGTGTTGTTGATCTTGTGCGCGCCGGTGTGGTTGAGGTCTTCGCGCTTGAGGTAGATCTGCGCGCCACCGAGCATTTCCGACCAGCGTTTGGCGTGGTAGATGGGACTGGGGCGACCGACGTAATGGCGCAGTTCGTAGTGATATTCGTTCAGAAAATCGGGATCGCGCTTCGCCGCCTCGTATTCGCGCTTGAGTTCGTCGAGCGCGGCCACCAGCGTCTCGGCGACGAAGACGCCGCCGTAGGGGCCGAAGTGCCCTTTGCTATCAGGCTGGTTATATTCCAACTGTGACATGTTCATGGTTTACTTCCTTCATGAAGGCGGCGATTTTCGCCGCGTCCTTGATGCCTTTACTCGATTCCACGCCGCTACTGACATCCACAGCCCAGGGGCGAACCTTGCGCACGGCTTCGGCCACGTTGGCAGGAGCTAGTCCCCCCGCCAGCACGGTCGGCCTGGGCAAATCGAGGGGAATCAAATCCCAGTCAAAATGTTCGCCGGTGCCGCCATGCGCCGCTTCGCTCCAGGCATCCAGCAACCAGCCCTGAGCGTGGGCATATAAAGCGGTGAATTGTAGCAAATCGACTCCTGGCCTCACCCGAAAGGCCTTGAGATAGGGCACGCCGAAGGAACGACAGAACTCCGGAGGCTCTTCGCCGTGGAATTGCAGAACATCCGGGCGCACGGTTTTCAATACGGCTTCAACTTCTGCGGCCGTTGGGTTGACGAATAGAGCAACTGTGGAGACGAAGGGCGGCAGCGCGCGGGCGATCTCACGCGCCTGTTCCGGTGTGACGTGGCGCGGGCTTTTGCCAACGAACACCAGGCCGATGGCATCCGCGCCGGCGTGGGCCGCGGCGAGGCCATCTTCGACGCGGGTGATGCCGCAGATTTTTACTCGGGTCATGGGGATTTCGGATTTCGGATGGACTACCCGGCTGATTTCATTGGCGGGGGACTGGGTAGACCGAAGCGTGAATCGTAGCGCACGCCCGCCAGGTACAAGCCATCCGGCGCGAAGGTGGCGGCGGCGCGGGTGCGGTCGCGGCCTTCGAGAACCTCTGCCAGCCATTCCGGCGGGCGCCGCCCCAGGCCAACCCGGAGCAGGCCACCGACCATGTTGCGCACCTGGTGGTGCAGGAAGGCATTGGCGCGGAACTGAAAAGTCAACATTTCGCCATCCCGCGTGACGCTGGCCTCGCGCAGTTCGCGGATGGGGCTGTTCGCCTGGCATTCGGCGGCGCGGAAAGCGGAGAAATCGTGGCTGCCTAGCAGGTAAGCCGCAGCGATATTCATCGCGGCTTCGTCGATAGGGCCGTGCATCCAGCCCACTCGCCCGGCCAACAAGGCGGGACGCACGGGACGATTGAGCAAGAAATAACGATAGAGCCGCTCTTGCGCGGAAAAGCGGGCGTTGAAATCCTCCGCCACCCCACGCGCCCACAACACCGAGACGCTGTCCGGCAGATGTGCGTTGACGCCGCGTACCCAGGCCTGCAGCGGGCGCGAATGATGGGCATCGAAATGTACGACCTGGGCGCTGGCATGGACGCCGGCATCGGTACGCCCCGCCGTCACGGTGCGCGCCGGGGCGCCATGAATCACGGCGAGCGCGCGTTCCAGATAATCCTGCACGGTGTTGCCATCGGGCTGGGTCTGCCAGCCATGGAAAGCGCGGCCGTCGTATTCCAGGCCCAGGGCTACGCGCTCAACCATAGCAACAGGGTTCCTATGAGTGCGGGGAGGGCCATATCTCGCAGTTGCATGGCTTGTATTTCCAGGTGAACAGTCGTCGGCAAATCAGCGCCCAGTTCTTCACCGAACAGGCGATGCAGGTTGCCGCGCCCACGTTCCAGCCCTTCGATGGCGCGCAGGGTCAGGCCGAGGCGCAGGGCGGCGCGTTCCACGTTGAGTCCAAGCCAGGCGAACGGCCGCAACAAGGAATAGACCCCCGCCATCAACGACGCAGTGGGTAGACGCAGCACCAGCAGATCCAGCCAGAGCAGGAGTACCAGCAAGCGCAAGGCCTGCTGGCCACCGCGCACGAGTCCCTCCTGAGTCGGCGAAAACGCGCCCAGCCAGGACCAAGCAGGTTCGCCCGGCAGGCTGTAGGCATAGCCCAGGAACAACACCAGCAACAGCCAGCGGGTGCGCCAGATCAGACGCCAGGGTTGACGCGGGGAATCGACGGCCAGGGCAAAAATCAGCAACAGCGGTAGCCAGAAAAAAGGCAGCCCCGGGATTGCCAGGACTGCCAGGAGGTAGATCAGAATACGGCTTGCCGGGTGCACGGGTTTGCCAATGAGAGGCTCGCTTAGCCCACCTCAGCCAACAACTTGTCGGCATTGGCCTTCTGCTGTGAATCGCCCTCGCCCAACACTTCCTGGAGGATTTCGCGGGCACCTTCCTTGTCGCCCATTTCCAGATAAGCACGCGCCAAATCGAGCTTGGTGTTGGCTTCTTCCCACAGTTCGGAATCGGCCACTTCAGCCGGCGGCGTTGCGGCCGCGGGCTGCACTCCGGCTATCGGCTCGACCGGCTCGGCCACGGGGGCGGGCGTGAATTCCTCGATCATGTCCGGAGCAAAGTCCTCCGTGGGTGCGAATACTTCGATCACCGGCTCAGCCTCGACCGGGGCGGGCATCTCGACCACGGACTCCGTTTCAGTGGATGCGGCGGGTTCCGCTTCCAGTTCGAGGTCGATACCAGAAAAATCGAGCACCGGCACGGATTCAAGCGCCTCGACGGGCTCAAGGGCTTCTTCAAACACCGGGGTCGCCTCGAATTTCCTATCCGCGGGCAGTTCCTGCCAGGCCGGCGCCTCGGCCGCCGTATAGGTTTCCAGCGGGGCTTCCGCTTCCACTTCCACTTCCGCTTCCGCTTCCATCACCGGCTCAAGCGTGGCAGCAGAGGGAACATCCCAGCCCCTATCCTCGGCAAACGGCGTGGCCTCGGCTGCCGCGGGCAGCGCGGACGTGGCAGGCTCGAACTCCAACGCAAAGTCATCCCCCGGCAGGGAAGCGGTGAAGACCTCCTGTTTCGGCGATTGCGCCGCGAGCGGCCCTTGGACACGCGCTTCGTCGCGCGGCGCGAACAACGTGCTGGTCGCGGCGGCGGCCACTGCCGGGATGTCGAAATCCGCATCTCGACCAGGCGCTGGGGCGGCCCAGTCGTCCTTCTGCCCCGCTCCTTGCGGAAAATCGTCAGCGGGTGCGGCGGCCGCGGCTGGGGCGACAGACCGGCCATTCGGTTTGGCGGCAAAGGCGGATACGGCGGGCATCTCGGAAGCCGTTGCCCGATAGAGTGGGTTCGAAGGATCAATGCTGCGCCCCATCTCGGCGGCACGCTGCCACACCGGTGTCGCTTGCCCAGCCATGCCGGCATACAGTTCACTGGCCACCGTTTCGAAAGCCAGCGTGTCCTTGCGGGCGGCGTAGATTTCCAGCAACTTGAGGGCGATTTCGTGGCGGCTGGGGTCCTTGTTCAGCGCTTCCTTGAGGATCTCCTCAGCCTGGGCATCGCGGCCATAGGCCATATAAACCTCGGCCTCGGCGATGGGGTCGACCTCATGGGTATCGATCGTACCCAGCCCGAGACGGCTGAAGTCGGTCAACAACATGCTGCCTTCGGTATTGGCACCGGCCCCGGCATTGGATGACGCGGAGGAGGAGGCGTTGAACACGGCGTTGTTCTTGAATTCCCCGCCGGTCATGATGCTGTCTTCGAACTTGTGGAGGCCCTGGCGGCGGCGACTGCCCACCATCATCATCCACAACAGCACGGACAGCAGCACCGCGGCGACGATGCCACCGACATAAATTGGATTGCTGATAAACGTGGAAATCCAGCTCGAACTCGGCTGCTGCACCGGCGCCGGCATGACTACAGGAGCGGGTTTCGGTTTCACCAACGGCGGAGCTGGCGCGACAGGCGCCGGCGCCCGCGCCTGCTGGCCCTCAGCCGCGGCGGGTGGCGCTTTGGCGGCTTCCTGAGTCTTGAGCTCAAGCAACTTCTGCATGTCGCGCACGGTGCGCTCAAGTTGCCCGACTCGGTCCTGTGCCTCCTGTAAGGCGCGGCCCTTGGCGGCCAGCTCCTCATCCAGCGCTTGCAACCTTGCCTGAGTCTTGGCATCGGGCCTGCCGGCGGCACCAGGCTCGCCCTTGGAGAGTTTGAGCACGTCCTTGGGCGCGGCGGCGGCCGGGGGAGCCTTTTCTTCGGCCTTCGGCGCGAGCTTGCCGGTAGCGGGTTCCGGCGCCTTGGCGGCCGGGGCTTCCCCCGCCATTTCGGCCACTTTCTGGCGATAGGCGTGCCAGTCGGCGGCATGGCCTTGCACGGTGCGTGCCGCCTGCGCCGGCGAAGCCTGGAGATGAACCGATTCGGCGGTCGGAACATTGAGTACCTGGCCGCGCTTGAGACGATTCATGTTGCCGGCATAGAACGCATTCCGGTTGGCCTGGTAAAGGCCGACCAACATCTGTTCGAGGGTGAGGCTGTCTGGCTTCACCTTGCCCGCGATTCCGCGCAGGGTCTCTCCGGATTTCACCGGGCCATAACGCTTGGGCTGCTTGGCCGAAACCGGTTCCGGCACCTTGGGCCGGGCGGTTTCTGTAACTGCTTTGCGTTCTGGCATAGGGGCGAGGACTTGGGCGGACTGCGGCTGGGCGGACCGCGCGGCCTCGGGTGGCGCCACCACTCGGATCGGCGCGGCTTTGGCCTCGGCGGGCGGGTCCAGCAGAACGGTGTATTCGCGCAGAAGGCGGCCGGAATTCCAGTTGACCTCGATCAGCAGGTCCAGGAACGGATCGGCAATCGGGGCGCTGGAACTCACCCGAATCACCGGCTGCCCATTGGCGCGCTGTTCGACGCTGAAACGCAACGTGGCGAGCGCCTCGCTACGCTCGATGCGCGCCTGCCTGAAGGCATCGGCTCCCGCCAAACGCGCGGTTACCGCGGGGAGTTCGTCCTTGTTGACGGAGAGCAGTTCGATCTCGGCCTTGAGCGGCTGGCCCAACGCCGACTGGACGCTGAGCTTGCCTAGTCCGGCCGCTTCCGCGGCACCCACCACGAACAGCAATGCCCACAACAACCCGCTGATTTTCAGTGATTTACGCATCTCTCCGCCCTTATGTCCTCTAACTCTTATGCCGCGATGGCACGCGCCAACAACCTGAGTCCGCACAATTGTTTGAAATCTCTCAAGGGGTTAGGCGCGCTATTTGAAGGAATGCTCACGTTAGCATCGAATTTGTTGGCTTATCAATCCAATTTTCCACGGTCGCCACGATCTGCGCGGCCTCCAGGCGCAGGGGGTCGAATACCAGCCAGAGTTTGAGATGGTTTCCCGTGGCCCTGGCCTGGATACGGCCGATAAACACGTCATCGCTTTCCGCCGCATCGGTCGCGGGGGTGGGTATACCCGCGGGCAACTCGTTTTCCATCAGGGTAATGCCCTCGGCGCGCGTCATTGCCAGCCGCAGCTTGTCTAGTTCCACTGGCCGCGCGGTGCGAACATGCAGCATGACGGCGGCGCCGAAAAACATCGGCGCCTGAATGCTGCTGTAGCTGACATCGACTGATTTTCCCAGCAGGCGCCAGGTGGCTTCGGCCAACATCGCGTCGTAGTCCTGGTCGGGCAGCGGCATCAGATTGAAAGCGATCTGTAGCGGAAAAATTTCGGGGTCCGCTGCGTCCAGGTTGAACAGGCCGCGCGTCTGGCTGGACAGTTCATCGACGCCGACCTTGCCGGCCATCGCCACCGACAGAGCAACAAAGGCTTCCGCGCTATGCACGCCCGCCAGAGCATCGACCACCCTGAGGACGCGCGCCACCCCCACGGCGGGGGCGGGCTCGACGCCCTCCACCGCGATGGCCGGCATGGCTGGCCGAGCGGCGAGCGCCTGGGCGGCTAGCGCTTTGGCCGCGCTCGCGCGGGTCGCCACCACCAATGCCTGCGCCAGACTAAAGTCGAATTCCCGTTCCGTCAGGCAAGGCCAGTCACGGCCGGCAAAGCCGACCGTGGCATCGGCGTCGTTCAGGGTTAGCGGATACAACTTGCCGACGGCAACTTCGCGCTCTTCCAGCAAGCGTAGAACGGCTTCACCCAAGGGATCGTCCGCGCCCAGCACCGCCAAATCGAAGTGGGACGTCAACTCAGGACTCCAGCAGGATGCGCAGCATGCGGCGCAGCGGCTCGGCCGCGCCCCAGAGGAGCTGGTCACCGACGGTGAAAGCAGTCAGGTATTGCGGCCCCATGTTGAGCTTGCGGATGCGGCCGACCGGCACGCTGAGGGTGCCGGTGACGGCGGCGGGGGTCAGTTCGCGCAGCGTGATCTCGCGGTCGTTGGGAATCACTTTCACCCATGGGTTATGCGCGGCGATGAGGCTGTGGATTTCGCCCAGCGGCACATCGCGAGTCATCTTGATGGTGAGCGCCTGGGAGTGGCAGCGCATCGCGCCGACGCGCACACAGAGGCCGTCAATGGGGATTGGATTGTCGCCACAGCCAAGAATCTTGTTGGCTTCCACCTGCGCCTTCCATTCTTCCTTGGACTGGCCGGAGGCCAGGGCGATGTCGATCCAGGGAATCAGGTTGCCAGCCAGGGGGGCCGGCCAGGCGTCTAACGGATAGCGATCGGAACGGATGAAATCCGCCACTTTCTTGTCGATCTCCAGGATGGCGGAAGCCGGGTCGTCGAGTAATGGCTTCACTTCGCCGTGGACCGCGCCCATCTGCTGAATCAGCTCGCGCATGTTGCGCGCGCCCGCCCCTGAGGCGGCCTGATAAGTCATCGGTGAAATCCATTCGATCAGGCCTGCGTCGAACAGGCCGCCGATGGCCATCAGCATCAGCGACACCGTGCAGTTGCCGCCGACATAAGTCTTCACGCCATGGGTGAGGCCATTCTCGATCACGTTTTTGTTGACCGGGTCGAGGATGATGATGGCCTCGTCCACCATGCGCAGCGTGGAGGCGGCGTCGATCCAGTAGCCGGTCCAGCCGGCCGCGCGCAGCTTCGGGTACACCGACTGGGTGTAATCGCCGCCCTGGGCGGTGATGATGATATCCATCGCCTTCAGTTCGTCGATGGAGTGGGCGTCTTTCAGGGGCGGGACGTCGCGGCCCACATCCGGACCCTTGCCACCCACATTGGAGGTGGTGAAGAACACCGGATCGATGAGATCAAAATCCCGCTCTTCCCTCATGCGGCCCATGAGCACCGAGCCCACCATGCCGCGCCAACCGATCAGTCCCACGCTTTTCATCTTTGCGATCCTTCTATTTCAATGAGGTAGGGTGCGCCACGCGCACCGTTTTCAATCTTCCAGAAACCAGTCTGTCAGGGCAATGCGCACGCCCGGCAGCACTTTCAACTCGATCTCATCCTCCGGCCCGAGGGTCTCCGGCGGCAGCAAATATTGCCCGGCTTCGAGCAGATACCGCTCCACGGTCTTGCCGTAAGGGTCGAGGATCAGATACTCCGCCACCCCCGCCGACTGATACAGGCGCAGTTTCAGGCAACGGTCTTTCTTCGCCGTACTGGCGGAGAGCACTTCCATCACCATGTCCGGGGCGCCGTTCACATACTTGCCATTGGCCAGCTTGGCCGGGTCGCAGACGATCATGACGTTCGGCTGCACCACGGTGATGTCGCCCAGGCGCACGTCCACCGGGGCGTGCAGCAACACGCAGGGCGGCGTGTTGCTGCCGCCATCGCCATCGTCACCACCGCGTTTGCGGCGCGCTTCCATGCGATTGCTCAGGCTCACCTCGACCCGGCTCGACACCCGTTGATGAATCAGCACGGGGGTAGCGGCCATATCCCAGGCCACCCCCTCGATCAGCTCCCAACGGGTTTCGACGGGGGAGGCGAAATAGTCGTCCGCCGAGAGAAGTTTGTGTTGTGCCTGGCCCATGGATTTCTCCTCACATCGCGGCGACGACGGCATCGCCCATCGCCGAGCACGATACCTTGGTGCCGCCCGCGGTCCAGATGTCACTGGTGCGGTAGCCTTGGGCGATAACCTGCTTCACCGCGTTTTCGATCCGGTCGGCCGTGGCGGCCTCGGCGAAGGTATAGCGATACATCATCGCCACCGAAAGAATCGTCGCCAGCGGATTGGCGATGTCTCGGCCGGCGATGTCCGGGGCGGAGCCGTGGATCGGCTCGTACATGCCCTTGTTGTGCTCGTCCAGCGAGGCCGAGGGCAACATGCCGATGGAGCCGGAGAGCATCGAGGCTTCATCGGAGAGGATGTCGCCGAACAGGTTGCTGGTGACAATCACATCGAACTGCTTCGGGTTGCGCACCAGTTGCATGGCGGCGTTGTCCACGTACATCGTGGACAGTTCGACCTCGGGGTAACGCTTCGCCACCTCGGCCACCACCTCCCGCCACAGTTCCGAGCACTCCAGCACATTGGCCTTCTCCACCGAGCACAAGCGCTTGCCGCGCTTCATGGCGATGGCGAAGGCGATATGGGCGACCCGGCGAATTTCGCTCTCGGAATAGAACATGGTGTTGAAGCCCACCCGTTCACCCTTGCGGATTTCGATGCCGCGCGGCTGGCCGAAGTACAGGCCACTGGTCAGTTCGCGCACGATCATGATGTCCAGCCCCGCCACCACTTCAGGCTTGAGCGAGGAGGCCCCGGCCAGTTCCGGGTAAAGCAAGGCCGGGCGCAGGTTGGCGAACAGGTTGAGCTCCTTGCGAATGCGCAACAGGCCGCGCTCCGGGCGCAACGGGCGATCCAGGGTGTCGTATTGCGGGCCGCCGACCGCGCCCAGCAGCACGGCATTCGCTTGTTTCGACAACTTCAGCGTCGATTCCGGCAGCGGATCGCCTTCCCGGTCATAGCCGATGCCACCGATGTTGCCGTACTCCATCTCGATCTTGGCGCCGTCGCCCTTGAGTACGTCGAGAACCTTCACCGCTTGCGCGACGATCTCGGGGCCGATGCCGTCACCCGGCAGAACTGCGAGTTTGACGGCCTTCGGCTTCTCGCCTTGCGGCTCGCGAAACTTTGCTTCGCTCGTTTTCATTGTTTTTCCCTTCAGGCGAACAACCACGGCGCTTCCGCCTTGCGGCGCGCTTCGTAGGCTTTGATCTGGTCGGTGTGTTGCAGGGTCAGCGCGATGTCATCGAGGCCGTTTAGCAGACGGTGTTTGCGCTCGCCATCGACTTCGAAGGGAATCACCTCACCCGAAGGCGTAACCACGGTCTGCGCGGCGAGGTCGATGGTCAGGCGGTAACCCGCTTGCGCCTTGGTTTCCCGAAACAGCCGATCGACCACCTCGGCGGCCAGGACGATGGGCAGAATGCCGTTCTTGAAGCAGTTGTTGAAAAAAATGTCGGCGAAAGAAGGCGCGATGAGGGCGCGAAAGCCAGTGTCCTCCAGCGCCCACGGGGCATGTTCGCGGCTGGAGCCGCAGCCGAAGTTTTCCCGCGCCAGGAGCACGGAAGCCCCCTGATAACGCGGCTGGTTGAGCACGAAATCCGGGTTGATCGGGCGCTTCGAGCAATCCATGCCCGGCTCGCCGCGATCCAGATAGCGCCATTCGTCGAAGGCGTTGGGGCCGAAGCCGGAACGCTTGATCGACTTGAGGAATTGCTTGGGAATGATCGCGTCGGTATCGACGTTGGCGCGGTCGAGCGGCGCGACCAGGCCGTGCAGGAGGTTGAACGGGTTCATTTGTTGCCTGCTCGCTGGATGGCCTCACCCGCCTTTTGCACATCCTGGCCGACGCCACGGACCGTGTTGCAGCCATAGATGCTGAACACCACACCCACGGCCACCGCCAACAGCAGCAACTTCACCACGCCGAACAAAATCCATTTTTGCGGAGTTGTCATCTCATCACCTCGCCTCGGTTAGCCAGTCTCAAATCTCGAATATCAACAAAATGTCCGAATACCGCCGCCGCCGCCGCCATCGCCGGGCTCACCAGATGGGTGCGGCCGCCCTGCCCTTGCCGGCCCTCGAAGTTGCGGTTGGAGGTCGATGCGCAACGCTCGCCCGGTTCCAGGCGGTCAGCGTTCATCGCCAGGCACATGGAACAGCCCGGCTCGCGCCACTCGAAGCCGGCGGCAATGAAATCCCGATCCAGCCCCTCGGCTTCGGCCTGGCGCTTCACCAGGCCGGAACCCGGCACCACCATCGCCAGTTTCACATTCGCGGCGACACGGTGGCCATTCGCCACCGCCCAGCGCGCCACGGCGGCGGCTTCGCGCAGGTCTTCGATACGCGAATTGGTACAGGAGCCGATGAAGGCCTTGTCGATAGTGATCTCGGTTATCGGCGTACCGGCGTTCAAGCCCATATAAGCCAGCGCGCGTTCCCAATCCGCTTTCTTTACGGCATTGGGCGCATCCGCCGGGTTCGGCACCCGATCTTCCACCGAAAGCACCATCTCCGGCGACGTCCCCCAGGTCACCTGCGGGCGGATGTCGGCGGCGTCCAGCTCCACCACCGCATCAAACGCCGCGCCCGTGTCGGAATGCAGTGTGCGCCAGTACGCCACGGCCTGCTCCCAGGCAGCCCCTTTCGGGGCCTGCGGGCGGCCTTCGACATAGCGAATCGTCTTCTCGTCCGCCGCCACCATACCGGCGCGGGCGCCGGCCTCGATCGCCATGTTGCACAAGGTCATGCGGCCTTCCATCGACAAGGCGCGAATGGCGGAACCGGCGAATTCCAGGGCGTAGCCGGTCCCACCCGCCGTCCCTATTTTTCCAATGATGGCGAGTGCCACATCCTTGGCGGTCACCCCTTTCGGCAGTTCGCCCTCCACTTTCACCCGCATCGCCTTGGACTTCTTCTGCCACAGGCATTGCGTCGCCAGCACGTGCTCGACTTCGGAAGTACCGATGCCGAACGCCAGCGCGGCAAAAGCGCCGTGCGTGCTGGTATGCGAATCGCCGCACACCAGGGTGGCGCCGGGCAGGGTAAAGCCCTGTTCCGGACCGATGACATGGACGATGCCCTGGCGGCGGTCGTCCATGCGGAATTCGTTGAGTCCGTACTCGGCGCAGTTGGCGTCCAGGGTTGCCACCTGGGTGCGCGCCACGGCATCGACGATGCCGGCGGCGCGATCGGTGGTCGGCACGTTGTGGTCGGGAGTAGCCAGGATCGTCTTTGCCCGCCACAGCTTGCGGCCGGACAGCTTGAGGCTCTCGAAGGCCTGTGGGCTAGTCACTTCATGCACCAGATGGCGGTCGATATAAATCAACGCGGTGCCATTGGCTTGCCTGAGGACGACATGGGCGTCCCAGAGTTTGTCGTAGAGGGTGCGCGGGGTCATGACGGGGGCTGCAAAAGAAAGGGGGGGATTATTTCACGTCGGGACGGGGTGAGGCGATGGCGGCGTGGAAGGCCCGCTGGCGGGCCGAACAGAGCGGTTCAACCTGGAAACGGCCGTTGAATGCGCCCGAGTGTGCGGCTGGCGCGCCGGCTGGCAAGGCGCAACGACGCGCATGGCCGCTCCCTGCAAGGAGGCGCAACGTAGCCAGGCGGCGCGCCAGCCGTGCAATCGGGTGCATAGCGGGCTCACCCACTCGGTGGCCGTGATCGAAGGCGTAAGCCTTGGCATCCGCGCGGCCTCACGAGGGCGAACGAGCGGTCAACGGCCGTTTCCAGGTTCAATGAACCATCTGGTTCATCTCGAAGATGGGCATCAGGATCGCCAGCACGATGAGGAGAACGACGCCGCCCATGGCCAGGATCAGCAAGGGTTCCAGCAGCGCCGTGAGGGAAAGCACGCGGGTGTCGAGTTCCTGGGTCTGCTGGCTGGCGATGCGCTCCAGCATTTCCGGCAGGCGGCCGCTTTTTTCGCCACTGGCGACCAGGTGGGCCATCACCGGCGGAAACAGGCCAGTGGCGGCGATGGCGCGGCTCATGCTGCCCCCCTCGCGCACCCGCTTGTAAATCTCGTCCACGGCGCTACGCATGGGCAGATTGCTGACCACACCGGCGGCGGCCTGCAAGGCGGAAAGCAGCGGCACGCCGCTGCCGGAGAGGATGGCCAGCGTGCTGGTCAGACGCGCGGTATTCACGGTGCGGGTGAGGCGGCCGATCAACGGCAGGCGCAGCAGGGTGTGATGCCAGCGGCGGCGAAAGTCTTCGCCTTTCAATGCCTGGCGGAACAGGAACAGGGCGGCGGCCAGCGCGGCGAGGAAATACAGGCCGTAGCCGCGCAGCAACGCGGACAGGCCGATCAACGCGCGGGTGAGTAGCGGCAGGGTCTGGTGGGAGTTCTCGAACACCGCCACCACCTGTGGGACCACGTAAGTAAGCAGGCCGGTGACCACCAGAACGGAAACGCCGGTGACCAGGGCGGGATAGATAAAGGCCAGACTGACGCGGCGGTGCAGGGTATTGCGCGCCTCGATGTAATCCGCCAGGCGCTCCAGCACGGCGCCGAGTTTGCCGGAGTCCTCACCGCTGGCCACGAGGGTGCAATACAGCTCGGAGAACACGGCGGGATAACGCGCCATCGCGCGGGATAGCGAAGCGCCGCCCAGCACTTCCCCGCGCACCCCCGCCAACACCCGCTGGGTGGCGGCGGATTCCGACTGTTCGATGGTCGCGGAAAGGCTTTCTTCCATGGTCAGGCCGGCGGCCAGCAAAGTGGCCAACTGGCGGGTGGCCAGCGCGAGATCGGTGGTGGAGAGGCCGCGCTCGCGCCGATAACCCCGCTTCTCCTGTTTCTCGACGGTTTCCAGCAATAGCTCGACCTGGGTGGGAATCAGTCCACGCTCGCGCAACTGCGCGCGCGCCTGGCGCGGCGTGTCGGCCTCCAGCACGCCAGTCTCACGGCGACCGGCGGCATCTATGGCCTCGAAGCGGAATCCGGCCATGCCAGTTAACGGACACCAACCGTCATGCCCTGGCCACCCGCATCACTTCTTCCAGCGTGGTCTCCCCGGCGGCCACCCAGCGCAGGCCGTCTTCGTACAGGCTGATCCAGCCACTGCCGGCGGCCGCCGCGCGCAGCACCGCCTCGCTGGCGCCGTCGTGGATGAGGCGGCGGGCGACGTCATCCAAGGAGAACAACTCGTACACCCCGGTACGGCCGCGATAGCCGGTGTGGTTGCATTCCGGACAGCCGACCGCGTGCATCACCTGTTGCACGGCCAAGCCGGCGAGGGCGGCCCGCTCCGTGGCATCGGGCGGGGCGCCGCGTTTACAGACGGGGCACAGGCGGCGCACCAGGCGCTGGCCGAGCACGCCGATCAGGCTGGTGGCCAGCAGATAGGGCTCCACCCCCATGTCGGCCAGTCGAGTGACCGCGCCCAGGGCGTCGTTGGTATGCAAGGTGGCGAGCACCAGGTGGCCGGTGAGCGAGGCCTGCACCGCAATCTGCGCGGTTTCCAGGTCGCGGATTTCGCCGATCATCACCACATCCGGATCCTGCCGCAGGATGGCGCGCAGGGCGCGGGCGAAGGTGAGGTCGATGCGCGGATTGACCTGGGTCTGGCTGATCTGGTCGAGGTCATACTCGATCGGATCTTCCACCGTCATGATGTTGAGCCGGCTGGTATCCAGCCTTGAGAGCGCGGCATACAGCGTGGTGGTCTTGCCCGAGCCGGTGGGGCCGGTGACCAGGATGATGCCGTGCGGCGCGCGAATGAGCTGGTCGAGGCCGCGCAACGCGAGCGCATCCATACCCAGCGCTTCCAGCTCCAGGCGGCCGTGCTGCTTATCGAGCAAGCGCAGCACCGCGCGTTCGCCGTGGCCGGTGGGCAAGGTGGAAACGCGCACATCGACGGGCCGCCCGGCCACCCGCAGCGAGATGCGACCATCCTGCGGCAGACGCTTCTCGGCGATGTCCAGGCTGGCCATGACCTTGATCCGGGAAACCAGCGCCGCATGCAAAGCGCGCGGCGGCTTCATCACATCGCGCAGGATGCCGTCCACGCGATAACGCAGCAGCGAGCGATTTTCATAGGCTTCCAGGTGGATATCGGAAGCGCCCTCGCGCAAGGCCTGGGCGAGCAGCGCATTGATCAGGCGAATGATCGGCGCGTCGTCGTCCGATTCGAGCAGATCGCCCACCGCCGGGATGTCCTGGGCCAGCGCCGAGAGGTCGATCTCCTGTTCCAGGTCGTCCATGATCTGCGCGGCATGGGTTTCCTCGCGCGCATAGGCCTGGGCCAGGCGGGCATCGAACTCCGCCGCCGCCAGCAACACCGGCAACAAGGGCGCGGCGAGGATGCGGCGCGCCTCGGACAGCGCCGCCACACTGGCGCCCTCGCGCACCCAGAGTTCGATCGCATCGCCGACCTGGCGCGCGGCGACGACTCCCTGGCCGCGCGCGGCGTGGTAGGGAATACGGCGGACGACGGCGGGGTCGATATTCGGCATGGCGCTCAAGGTGTCGGTGCGTCCTCAGCCGTGGGCGCAGCCGATTTTGGCTTTGCCGCGAGCACGCGATCGAGTTTCAGGTTGGGCAGATTGCCGGCCGAAATATCCGGCATCAGCCAGCGTTTCGGCGCCGGAAAGGCGCTGTAAATATTGCGGATGTAGTCGTAACGCGAATCCGTCAGGCCGGACATGGTCTCCTGAGAACGCACCACGGCCGGGCGCAGAAACACCATCAGATTGGTCTTCTTCCGAGTACGTTTTTCCGAACGGAACAGACTGCCCAACAACGGGATATCACCCAAGCCGGGCACCTTGTCACCCGTGTTTTCCACATTATCCTGAATCAGCCCACCCAGCACGATGGCCTCACCGTCACCCACCAGTACAGTGGTTTCGATAGACCTCTTGTTGGTCGTGATACCTGCCTGATTGGTTTCGGAACGCACACTAGAAACCTCCTGCAGGATTTGCATCTTGATCTTTCCGGCTTCCGATATCTGCGGTTTTACCTTCAGCGTCAGACCCACGTCCTTGCGCTCGATGGTCTGAAATGGATTCACGGTTGCCCCCGTGCCACTGGAAGCGCCCTGTGCATAACTGCCGGTAATGAACGGAACGTTCTGGCCAATGACAATCTTGGCTTCTTCGTTGTCCAGGGTCAGCAGATTGGGTGTCGACAGCACATTGGTGTCGACATCTGATTGCAGAGCGCGTGCAAGCGCGGACAGGCCTGTGAACTGTTTTCCACCCAGGGTGAAGCGTTGAATCACACCGAGGTTCAGACCGGGAGCAAAAGCGTTGCTTCCCGTGTAAATCCCGGACAAATTCAGGCCAGAACCGGTAGTGGTGCTATTGAATACCGATCCACCTACCAACGCAGTCCCTCCCCCCTCCGCTATGGGTGCCATCCACTGGATTCCCAATTCCGCCGCCTTATCGCTGGTCACTTCCACGATCAGCGCCTCGACGAACACCTGGGCGCGCTGCGCATCCAGCTTATCGATCACCGCGCGCAGGCTGTTGTAGAGATGGTCCGGCGCGTTAATCACCAGTGAATTGGTCGCGGCATCCGCCAGAATGGTCACCCCCGGGCCAGTTGCGCCGCCCACCGCGGGCGCGGCTTGCGCCGGGGCTGGCACGCCAGCGCCGCGCGCCTCCCCCGCCGCCAGTGCGCGCAGGGTTTCCGCCAACTTGGTCGCATCCGCATTGCGCAGATGCACCACCTGCAAGTTGCTCATCGCGGAAGACGGCGTATCCAGTTGCGCCACCATGGCGCGCAGGGTGTCCAGCTTGCCCTGGTTGTCGGTGCGCACCAGCAGGCTGTTGCTGCGGCCATCGGCCGCGATCAGCAGCGTATTACCGCCGGCCACCGGGCCGGAGAGCGCGCCGGCCGGATCGGCGAACAGGCGGGAGAGCTGCTGCGCAAGCTCGATCGCGGAAAGATGCTGCACCTTGATGATGTTGAATTCGGCATCGTTCGGCCGGTCGATGGCCTCGATGATCTGCGTGATGCGCTTGAGGTTGTCGGCGTAATCGGTGATGACCAGCGTGTTCGAACCGGGATAAGCCGATACCGCGTTATTCGGCGCGATCAGCGGACGCAACACGGTAACCAGTTGCGCCGCCGTGGCGTATTGCAGCGGATAGACCTGGGTCACCACCTGGTCGCCACCGCTTTTCACCACGCGGCCGTAAGTCTGGCTGAAATGCTGCTTGGCATCCGCCTCCGGCACGATTTTCACCAAGCCTTTGCCTTCCACCGCCGTGAAGCCCTGCATACGCAAGGAAGAAATCAGAATCTGATAGGCCAGGTCGGCGCTCACCGGATGCACGGAAGCGATATTGATCGTCCCCTTTACCCGCGGGTCCAGCAGAAAGTTCTTGCCGGTGATCTGCCCCATCGCCCGCACCACGGAATCGATCTCCGCATTAACGAAATTCAACATCACCGGCCCCTGCGGCGCAGCCGCCGAGGCCGGCGAAGTAGCCAGCACCACCACCGACAGGGAGGCCGCCAACACCGCCCGCAACCCCAATAACCGCCCGTTCATGGCGCCACCTGTATGCCGAGATTCATTTTTTTGCCCGCTCGCAAAACATCCACGCTTACCTTCTCGCTCTCCACCAATTGTTGGTAAAGCCGCATCACGTCACGCGGCCCCGCCAGCGATTTTTCATTGATCCCGGTGACCACATCGCCGACCTTCAACCCCAGCTTTTCCGGCAGCCCACCGGCCGGGCTTTGCTCCAGCACCGCGCCGCCGCGCGGATGCCGCCCGAAACGCCCAAGCAAAGGGAGTTGATCGGCGCGCTTCAATGCCTCCAGCATCTGGGTGCGGGAAAAACCAAATTGGCCAGGCCCCAACTCGTGCACAACGACCCGCAAGGAGGAGGGATCACTAGAGGCTGCCACGGGGCGGTCCATGCCCGGCACGAAAACGGCCACCGGCGCCAGGCGCGCGGCCTCGATCTGGCCATTGTGCTGAATCTCCACGCGATCGGCATAAACCCCCTGTAACACCATGCCCGGCGCGAACTCCTTGCCCAACAGCGCCGCAACCGGATGTCCGTCCAGAACCAGCACGGCAAAGCCGGAGCGGCCATCGCGCGCGGCGTAAATCCCACGCACACCAATATTCGAAGGCGCCGCCGCCGGCCCCTGCTCCCGCGCCCCCGGCGCCGCGCCGCCGAACAGGTGGAAGGCCGCCGCCTGCTCGGCCAGCAACTTGCTCAATACCGGCGCGCTAACCGCGTGGGCCTGGCCCGCCTGACGCGGCGCAAGAAACACCCAGGTCCAGTACGCCAGCGCCCAGGCCAGCAGCAGCAAAGCGGCGAACAACGCGACGTAGGGCAGACGAGAAAGCAAGGTGGCGTGGATTATCAAAGGGATCAACAGAGTCTGAAACGGTTGTCCGGGGCACTTCCCTAGCAGCCTGTCTGGAGAAGACCCAGGGTGCTGCTGCAAAACCCGAAAACGCCTGGCAGGTTAACCCAAGAGCCGCACAACCGAAACCCTGCGCGCCACCCGAGCCGACGCCGGCCCGTGCCACGGCGTGGGACTTGATACAAAAGTTCCACACAACTTGACCAAGGTGGCTAAACGCACTAAAACAACCGCGTTCCTTCCCGGGCAAAGATGGTCTGTAAAGGGGCGGAATTGAGCGTGGGCGTGGCAACGTGCCATTGGTGCCATTGGTGCAATTGGCGGTTGGGTTGCCACATGGGTCGTATGGGGATATTCCCCTCTGCAAATTGGAGGCAATCATGAGAGCAAAATGGTGGCACAGCATTCTTTCCTTGCTGGCCGTATTCATGTTGGGCATCACGCCCGCCAGCGCCGTAGTCCCCACTGACGCGCAGATTGCGACCGTGGTGGCGGGCGGGCAAAAGTATCTGCTGGACCGATTCATCCAGGACGCTGACCCCACTGTTGGCCATTGGGGAACTTCCGTGCCGTTGGCGGATACCGCGGCCGCGGTGGCGGCCTTGCTCGAAACCGGCAAGTACAGCGATGCCGCCTATAAACCGGTCATCGACAAAGGGGTGAAGTACATCCTGGCGCAAGCGAAGCCGGATGGCGGCATCTACATCAGCCACCAAACTTATGAGACCGGCCTCAGCCTGGTGGCTTTGAGCCTGTACGGCAAGGTGGCGACGGTTGACGCCGCCTACGATACCGTGGTCCAGAATGCGGTCAGCTATCTGGCCAATGGCCAATGCGCTTCCGGTGGCTGGACTTATACGCCGTGTGGTGGCGGCGGCGGCGATATCTCCAACACCCAGTTCGGCGTGATGGGCATGTTTTACGGCTCCAATCATCTCGGCCTGGCGATCGATGCCAATACCGCGGGGACCTGGGCGGCCAAGCTCTACAGCTATCTCCAGAACAATCAACAAGCGGATGGCCACTTTACCTACTCGGGCGGCTCCGCGATTTCATCAACGACTGCCACCGGCGCCGGACTCTGGAGTCTCTACATGATCGGCAAGGAGCAAAGCTCCGAAGTGACGAAGGGCCTGGCGTGGTATGCCAATTACTATGCCAATCAAGCGGCCGGGAGTGGTCGCTGGATGAATCGCGTTAGCGATGGGTCCGGTTCCTTTATCCAGGATTACTATTTCGTCTATGCCATGGCGAAAGGCTTGACCGGGGTGCTGGGCGCCAACAATCCGCTGGTGACGACGGCCGCTCCGCCGGTTTCGTATCCCTGGCTCGACGACCTCAAGGAGTTTGTGTTTACCAACGCGGTCGCGACCGCCGCCAACAGTTGGTACAACTGGAACGATGGTTTTTGGCTGAGCAACAACAGTGTTCCGGACCTGACCACGGCATGGGTGTTGATGTCCCTGACGTTTGCCGATCCCAATACCCCTTCCGGCCAGAAACGTGTCCCTGAGATAGGCGGCAGCGATGTTCCACCCGCCAACCAGGGTACGGTGACGCTGGAAGCCACCGGTGGCGTGCTCATCTCGGCGCCGGCGCGCGGACTCGTCGCGGGCGGCACGAAAGAGGCCAGTGTTGAACTGCCTGTCGGTTCGTTCGACTTCACCCTCACCGGCCTGGCCGCCGCGACCACGAAGCTACGCATCACCCCGGCCCCGGGCTCGCTCGACCCCGCCAACCCGCTTGGCTTCCTCAACGCCGACGGCACCATCAAAGCGGGTCTGGCCTGGTTCAAGCTTCAGGGCGGCGCGTGGAAGGGGATGCCGGGGGTGCCGATTTCGCTCGGCCCGGTGGGCGGTCCTTACACTTACATCGAGGTCACCCTCACCGACAACGGACTGGAAGACACCGACCCGACGGTTGGCGTGATCAAGGACCCGGGCGCGCCGGGTGTCGGCTTTGTCGCCCCGGCTGCCAGTAGCGATAGCGGCAGCAGTACAGGCTGCTTCATCGCCACGGCGGCCTATGGCACCGACATGGCGCCGGATGTGCTTCTGCTGCGCGCCTTCCGCGATCGCCACCTGTTGACCAACGGGTTCGGTCGGATGCTGGTGAATACCTACTACAGCGTCTCGCCGCCCATCGCCAACTTCATTGCCCAGCATGACACGCTGCGTGCCGCCACTCGCGCGGCGCTGGCGCCGATTGTCTTCACGGTCAAGTACCCGTTGGGCTCGCTGTTGCTCCTCATCCTCGCGGCCGCGGCCGGGGCGTTTGTGGTACGGCGCCGGAGCATGGAGGTGTAAACCGCTTCCACAAGGAGCTGGCTTGAACAACGCCCCCGCAAGGGGGCGTTGCCGTTTTATCCCCGCGAGAAACACTTTATTTCACCCCCTGATCCCATGGGATGCACCCTGTGCCCTGTAGCGCCGGCCGTGTTTCTTCGGCACAAGTTTCGGCTACCGGCCGCTTCCTTCGTTAACGGTCATGGCGGCCAGGAACCACCCCGGATGATGAAGCCGGCGGCGCTACAGGAGGGACGTGAGCTTGTTTCACGTTAACCCTTCATGGCCGATTGGCCGCCCCGGTAAAGGAGGCCCGCGGTTGTTTCACGAGGATCGCGGGCGTCTCATCCGTGCCCCTACCTCAATGGGAGGCTAGATTGAGCACCCAGGTTCCGTTGGCATCCGGCCTGCCGAACAGGTCGAGGATGGGGGTATAGCGCTTGCCGCGTTCGTCCTGCGGGGGGTGCAGGAAGAGTTTTCCATCACCGCCTTTGCCAGGGGAATAGTCGCCCGCGCCGTTGATCGCCAGGGCGCCTTGCAACGTGTGCACGGTGAACCGGGCGCGGCGTCCGTCGGGGTCGGCGCGCAATTCGGCGTGATAATCGCCCAGAGGCGCGGCAATCAGGGCACTGCGGGCTTCCCGCCAGTCGACACGGGCCTCGCCATGGATACGCTGCTTGCCCAGATGCAGGTCGGGAATGGCGAGCGTCAGCCTGCCCTGGGGTTGCAGCAGGCTGAGTGGGCGAAAGACAAAACCAAGGATGGCAGCGTCAAGCCGGCCTTGCACGGTTTTCAGATGCTGGCCGTCACGGCCAATGAGAAGGACGCCTTTCAGCTTGTTGGGCGCCTGGCCGAGTTCAAAAGCCAAACCCAGGCGGCCCCGCAGCAATTCACCCGGAACCCAGGCCCACACCAGGCTGCCGAGTTCCAGGCGGTCGTTACCCACGCGCCAGGTGACCTGGCGCACCGCGCCATGCCAGGGGGAGCCGCTGGCCTGGCGCAACTGCATCGGGCTATCCGCCGGCAACCGCGCGAGCAGCCAGGCGGCGGGCATTTGAACGAGCAGAAACAGAACATAGAAAAACAGCCCACCCAGAATCAGCTTGCCACGTAAGCGCGATGGCTGGGCGACGGGGTTCAAGAAGCGTTCCGCGACAGGGTGGCCTTGGCGCGAACCAGACCGGCGGTGGGCAGGGCCTCGACCTTGCAGGCGTTCAGGCTGACGCCTTGCACGCCGAGTTCGCCCACCCATCTCAACCAGGCGTCGAAGGAAACCCCCTCCATGCTCACCTCCAGGCGATCGCCCCCCTGCGGCGTCATCGCGCCCAGTTTTTCCGCCAAGCCGAAGCGCGATGCCGCCAGGCGGACCGTGGCGGCCAGCGTCTCGGCGCTGCGGATCGGCGTTTGCGCGCGCAGGGCTTTGACTTCCTCGCTGTCACCGCGCAGTTGCGCGAGTTCGCCGCGCAGTTGCGCGGCCCGGCCGGCCAGGCGAGTGCGTTCCGCGGTGAGCGGTTGCCATAGATAGAGATAAAGCGCGAGCGGCACGAGGACCAGCAGCCCCGCCGCGACCAGGTTGCGTTCGCGCGCGGCAAGGCCATCCCAGAAATCCTGGAAGCGCTCTGTTAGGGGGAAACTCATGGCCGGCTCCGTTCGATCGTGACCGTTTGGTTGCCGTCTTCTCCGTTCGCGGCGGCCATTTGATAGCCCTGGGCCGCAAGCGCGCCACGCAATCCGCCGAGGTCAGTGGCGCGGGGTTGCAGCAGAGTGAGGCGGCCGCCCTCGTAGTTCAGGCCGGCCACCCCCCCCATCTGGCCGCCCGCCGCCGTCAGGGCGTGGAGGAAGTCGCCGGTTTTGGCATAGCCACGGGCGCCGCGTAGATCGGCCAGTTGCCGTTGCATTTGCAGGGCGGGATCGACGATGGCCTGAGTGTGCGGAAAGGTCTCCTTGAACACCTGGCGCATTTCTTCGCGCAATTTGCGGTTTTCCCAAGATAGACGCGCCCAGTCCGCGGCCGTGCCCAGTACCTGCACCGCCAGCGCGGCGACCAGCAGGCCGGCGGCGAGGCGATACGTTGCAACTTGCCGTCCACTGGCGAGGCCGAGGCGGGTGGCCAAGCCACCGCCGCGCCGCCTGGCGGCATAGGCGCCTTGCAACAGATTGATGGCGGGAGAATGCGGGTCGGGACGCAGGGCTTGCCGGTGAATGGGGCAATCCAGGGCTTGGCGCCAGGCGCTGTCTTCCACCTCCAATGCGGTTTCCAGAATGAGGGCGCTGGGGGGTTCACCCAACTGGCGCGCTTCCGCCAGGGCCAGTTGCAGCGCCAGGGGCGGCGTGTCGGGGGTGCCGTCGTCAAGCGCGAAGCCGGCGCAGGGGCCGCTGCGGACAAAACCGTCCCGGCCATTCCAGCGCGCGTTCCACTGCCCCGGCCCTTCCTCGCCAACCCACAGCAGGGTCTCGGGAATCGCGCCGGTGATCTGGATAGCCTGCCGCTGGCACAACGCCAACGCCTGTTCCAGCCAGGCGGCTTCGATCACCGCGACCGGATGCACGTCGCCCGGCAGCGGTTTGCCGAGGGCGACATGTACCTGCGCCGGGTCGTACATCAACTGATCTTCCAAGGCATTGCCCAAGGCACCGTTCAATTGCCGCAAGACGCGCCGCGACAGCTTGACGCGGCTGAGCAAGACCCGGCTGGCGGGGAATGCCAGCCAGATTTCATCGGCGACCGGTAATTCCGCCGCGCGGTTTGCCTGGCCGCTCTCGGGCTGGCCGCCGGGCAGGCGCCAGGCGAGGACGTCCAGGCTGTTGGGCAAGGGGTCTGGGATCGAAATAAATAGTCTTTTCACGTTAGGTCTCGTGATAGGGGTCTCGTGGCGCCGGCGCGACATGAAAGCCTGCCTCGGCTAGTGGACAGTCCATGCTCAACGCTGTTGCAACCACAGCAGCAGCGGCCAATTCTGCCCTTGGCGCTGGTAAAGCGCCAAATAGCGCTGCCGCACCCGGCCGAATTCAACGCTGAGATCGGCCTGAAAGAAATCGCTGGCCACACTCAACAGGTTTTCCCGCAGGCCCAGGGCCTGCTCGGCGCTGAGTTTGCCGCGAAAATCGGCCAGGGACTGGCTGCCTTCGCCACGTTTTTCCACGAGTTGCCGCGCGTCGTCCAGGTTGAGGCCGGGGATGACCGCGGCAAGCACTTCGGCGCCGGCGGTGTTGACGTTGACTGGCGTCGGGTTGGGCAAGACACAGACGTAGGGCGCCAGCTTGGCCACGATGGCCCGGTCGAAGCCGCGCACCATGGGCAATTCCGCCAGATCGACCAGAGCGCGGTTGGCCGGGTAATACGGCTCCGGCAATGCCAGGTAATACGCGTCTTCCGCGCCATCGGCGCCAGTGGGCTGGTTGTCGGCATCGAGCCAGTCGACCAGGGCATCGGCCAGAGTGGCGGGTAGATCGAGCAGGCCGAGCAGGCGCTGGAAGACGGCGATGTCGGCGCCGCTGGCCTGGCCACCGCGTACCAGGTTGTTGAGGTTGAAACGCGCCTGGCTGTCGCTGATGCCACCGGCTACGCTGCCGCGCTCAACCGGCAGGGCGACGTGCTGGTTCCAGGGTTCGCCGAGATGATCGACCTGATTCTTGCGCCGGTCTTCGCTGAGGATGGCGCCGGCCCAATCCACGCCGGCCCGCGCGATCGCCTCGCCCTGGGAAGCATCACGCAGATTTTCCACCTGCCGAGTCCAGACCTGCTGGCGCCAGGCGACAAAGCTCGCCACCGTGGTCGCCAGGGCGACGATGAGAATGACGGTAATCAGGGCGATGCCCCGCTGCCGCTCAGTACGCATACCAACGGGTGAGCGCTTCACCCGACTCCAGCCGCAACACCACTTTCACCGCCGTCGGATGGCCCAGGTTGGCGGCGGGCGGCCAGCGCGTGTTCCAGACTCCGGCGCTGTCGCGATAGGAAAACTCCAGCGCCGCGACCCGCTCCAGCAGTACGGCGACATCCGGCATGGCGCGTGGGCCGCTGTCCAGCGCGGGCCAGCGCAGCCACTCGACCTTGCCGCCGCGCAACCGGTAAGCCACTCGCTCGGGCGGCGCGTTGCCACCGTCGGCGGCGCCCAGACGGGTGAGTTCCAACTGCGCCGCATACTCGCCCATGGCGACCGGCTCGCCGAGAAAGGCGGCTTGTGGCGCGCTGCCGCGCAGGCGCGCGGGACGCTCGACGAAGGCCGAGAGATCGCGTCCCAGCCGGGCCCAGAACAAGGCGACGGCGCGCCACTGGTGATTCTCGTCATCCAGCCGCGCGCGCGCCTTGAGCACCGCATCCAGGCCGGAATAGGCGGCCATGCCGAGGAGCGCGAAGATGGCCACGGCAACCAGGACTTCCAGCAGGGTGAAGCCATGGGAGCGCATCATCGATTCACCAGATAGCCGACCAGGGTGGCGAGGGCGTGCTCGCTGTCGGCGGTCGCGGCAACGCGGATTTCCACCCGCTCGACATAAGGGTTGGGCGTGCCGCTGACCTGGCTCTTCCAGTGGAAGGTGATGCCGGCCTGGATTTCCTCGCCGCGGATTTCGCCGCTGGGCGGCAGCACGCGGGTGGCGCGCAATTCGGCCAAACGGTTGTCCGCCACCCAGCTTGCCAGCAGGCGTTGCTTGAGTTCGAAGGCGTTGTCGAGCGAGCCAGAAACCGCGCGCTGCACGGCGGCCAGGGCGATGGCCAGAATGGCCAGGGCCACCAGCATCTCAATCAGGGTGAAGCCCCCGCAAAGAAGACGCCGGATTCGTGGTCCGCCACCGCGCGGCTTCATGAGCCCGCGTCCTCGCCCACATCCTCCTCGACACGCAGATTGCCGAGGGCATCCGAAACCACGCGCACGCGTAGATCATCCAATGCGAGGAGGACGGAGAAGGGGGAATGAATGCCTGAAGGCGAGAACACCACCCGCTCGGGGTCTTTCACGGAGAGCGGCGCGGAACGCTGGCGGATACGCAGTTCGACGATGCGAATGTCGTTCGGCAGAGGCCGGTCGGAAAACAGCTCGTCGCCGGGACGCGAGCGCCAGACGTCATCCTTGCCCGCTTCCTTTTCCCAGAACGCATAGCCCTTCGCGCTGAAGGAAACCGCGAGTGGCCGGCCACTGGTGACTGTCTCGTCGGCCAAGGCGGTGAGCAGGGCGGCCAGGCGCTCGCCTTCATTGCGCAGTCGACGGGCATTGTCGGAAAACAGATTGAGTTGAATGGTGGCAACCAGCACGCCGACCACCACCAGCACCACCAGCAGTTCGATCAGGGTAAAGCCGCCGGCAAGCCTTTTCTTCTCTCTCACAAAGCGGGGGCGCAGCCCCGATTCGATGGACACGGCCCTGTGCAACGCGCGCTAGAGGTTCCAGGAACCGATATCCGCGGCACCGCCTTCACCGCCGGATTCACCGTCGGAAGCCAAGGAAAACACGTCGATTTCGCCGTGGACGCCGGGGTTGAGGTATTGATAGGGCGAGCCCCAGGGGTCTTTCGGCAGGCGATCCAGGTAACCACCACCTTTCCAGTTGGGCGGCACGGGTTCCAACGCAGGTTTGCTGACCAGAGCGGCGAGGCCCTGCTCGGTGCTGGGATAGCGGAAATTGTCCAGGCGGTAGAGTTTCAGCGCCTGCATGAGGGAGGCGATGTCCTGTTTGGCGGCAACCTGACGGGCTTCATCCGGGCGGCTCATCACCTTGGGCACGACCAGGGCGGCGAGGACGCCGAGGATGACCACGACAATCATGATTTCCAGCAGAGTGAAGCCGCTTGATCGGAAGGAGGGGGGACGCATCTTGCGAGGTTCCTGAATGAAGTAACAAAGAAAGCGGGGGGAATTCTATCCCGCCGGCGGGGTGTTTTCCCGACGGCGCTTCCAGACAAACGCCAGCGCCGCCAGCAGGGCGCAAGCGGAGGCGATGCTGAAAGTCATGCCGGCGCCCAGCGCATCCCAGGCGGCGCCGGAATAGAGGCTGCCGAGGGTGCCGCCGACACCGAAGGCGACACTGTTGTACAAGGCCTGGCCGCGCGCCTGGTTGCGGCCGGTGAAGTGGCGATGGACCAGGGCCAGGGCGGAGGCGTGATAGGCGCCGAAAGTGAACGCGTGCAGCAGTTGTGCCAGCAGCAGCACCGGCAGGTTATCGGCCTGCCAGCCGATCAGCAGAAATCGCACGGCGGCGAGAAGCAGGGTGGCCAGCAATACGGTTTCCACCCGCAGCGAACGGAACACCCGTGGCATCACCAGGAAAATGCCGATTTCGCATACCACCCCCAACGCCCACAGCCAGCCGGCCAGCGATTTGCTGTAGCCGGTCTGCACCAGATGGAGGGTGAAGAAGGTGTAGTACGGCCCATGCGCGGCAGCCATCAGCAGGGCGGCGGCAAACAGGGCAACCACTTCGGGGCGGCGCAGCACCTCACGCAGGGGAATGTGGACAAGCTCATGGCGGGCGATTTCCGCTTCCGGGATCACCCGGGAAGTCAACACGATGCCGACCAGCAGGCCGAACACCACCCAGGGCACCAGGTTGATCGAGGCATGATCGAGCAGCGCCCCCAGCCCCACCACCACCAGAATGAAACCCACCGAGCCCCACAGGCGAATGCGGCCATAGCGGTCGGTCCGGTCACCCAGGTGCGACAGGGTGGTGGCTTCCACCAGTGGCAGCGAGGCGCTCCAGAAGAAGCTGATTAGCGACATTACCGCGAACAGCGGCCAGAAGGTCTTGGCAAAAAACACGCCGACGAAGGCGATGAGGCAGACCAGGGCGGCGAGTTGGACGATGGTGACGCGTTTTCCCGTGCGGTCGGCGATGTGCCCCCAGATGTTGGGCGCGAAAATGCGCATCACCTGCAACAGCGACATCAATACGCCGATCTGAAAAGCGTTGAATTCCAGGGAATGCAGATACAGCCCCCAGAACGGCGCCATCGCGCCGACAAAGGCGAAGTAGAAGAAATAGAAGCCGGACAGACGCCAGTAGGGAATGCCCGTCATGAGAGAAGGAAGACCCGCGCGACTATTTCTGTAGCGCCGGCATCCTTGCCAGCCACGTTGAAAACAGCCGGCTGGAAGCCGGCGCTACATGGAACCAAAACCGACGTCTTCGTAGATCAGATCGACCGGAATGTTCAACTCCAGGCTGGGAAGCATGACTGTTTCTCCGACGCCATAGGGATGCACGATCCACTCGACGCCTTCGCCCCGGCGGTAGACGAGTACCCGCGCGCTGTCTTGAGCAACCAGCACGTATTCGCGCAGAGAGGGTAGTTTCCGGTAAGCCTCGAATTTCGCGCCCTGGTCAAAAGCCGCAGTGGATTCCGAGAGCACCTCAACCACCACGGTGGGCTCGGATTGCACCAACGGTTGTTGTCTGTCGCCGGCGGAACAAGTGACCATCAAATCCGGGTAGAAATAACAGTTGGCGGTTTCCACCCGCAGCTTGATGGCTTCCATGTAGACCCGGCAGGGCTTGCCGCGCAGGCCGTTTCTCAGCGCAGTCGCAAAATTAAGGCCAATCACGTTATGCGCCGTCGTCGTCCCTGTCATCAGGAACACCTCGCCGTTCACATACTCATGGCGCTCGCTTTGTTCCGACTCCCAGACGAGATAAGCCTCGGGCGTGAATTCGGCGGTTTTTTCCAGTGCATTTCCCATTTCATTCCTCCACATGGCCCGGTATGGCCGGCGTCGCGCACACCACGTCCGCGTTCTGCGCCCGCTGGCGCAGGGCGTGATCCATCAGCACGATGGCCAGCATGGCTTCGGCGATGGGGGTGGCGCGGATGCCGACACAGGGATCATGGCGGCCCTCGGTCACCACTTCGATGGGCTCGCCCTGGCGGTTGATGGAGCGGCCGGGAATGCGCAGCGAAGAAGTGGGTTTGATGGCGATGGAGGCGGTGATGTCCTGGCCGCTGGTGATGCCGCCGAGGATGCCGCCGGCATGGTTGGAGAGAAACCCTTGCGGAGTCATTTCATCGCGGTGTTGCGTGCCCTTTTGCGCCACCACCGCGAAGCCGTCGCCGATTTCCACGCCCTTCACCGCGTTGATGCTCATCAGCGCGTGCGCCAGATCGGCGTCGAGGCGGTCATACACCGGCTCACCCAGCCCCACCGGCACATTCTTGGCCACCACATTGATGCGCGCCCCCACCGAATCGCCGGATTTGCGCAACTCGTCCATGTACGCCTCCAGCCCCGCCACGGCCTCCGGGTCGGGCGCGAAGAAGGGGTTCTCTGGCACGCTATCCCAGGTCTTGAACGGCACGGCGAGGGGGCCGAGTTGCGCCAGGTAAGCGCGAATCACGGTGCCAAATTTCTCGAACAGCCACTTCTTGGCGATAGCCCCCGCCGCCACCCGCACGGCGGTTTCCCGCGCGGAAGAACGGCCGCCGCCGCGATAGTCGCGGAAGCCGTATTTCTGGTCGTAGGTGTAATCGGCATGGCCGGGCCGGAAGGTCTCGGCAATATTGCCGTAATCCTTGCTGCGCGGGTCCTCGTTACGGATCAGCAGCGCGATGGGGGTGCCGGTGGTCCGGCCCTCGAACACGCCGGAAAGGATTTCCACGGTGTCCGATTCACGCCGCTGGGTGACGTGGCGCGACGTACCAGGGCGGCGCCGGTCGAGATCGAACTGGATGTCGGCTTCACACAAACTCAGGCCGGGGGGGCAGCCATCCACCACGCAGCCGATGCCGGGACCGTGCGATTCACCGAAGGAAGTGACGGAAAAAACGAGGCCTATCGAGTTGCCGGACATGGTGGGGGAGGAAAGGAAACGGGCCCGAATTTTAGCGCATGCGGCGGGACGCCCATCGCGGCGCGGCCATCCTTACCTCGTTACCTCGATCAAGAGCATAATCGCGCGCTATTTCACGGCACTGGTAACAAACTACCAGCCGCGAAATATCGCCGTAATATCCTTGCGCTAAGCTGCCGTGCCTCGGCCAGCAACCCACGAGGCCAACGATGAGATGGATGGAGACGATAATGGAAACACGCAACCAGGCGGCGACACCGCCGCCAAGAAAGGAACGCCGCCGTAATCTGCCGCTGCGCCAGCATTTCGACGCCGCCCAGATGCTGCTCAGACCCCTGCTCGGCGATCCCGAAAACCACAACGGCACCGCCTTCTACCGGGCCATGAACAAATTGCAGGCCAGCTTCCCGGAGATGTCCGGAAACCAAATCGAAGCCCTGGTCGCCGCCGTCGTGCGTAGCGTGCAGACCCGCGCCGGCAACCGATGAACGCCCGCGAAAACGCCGCGGCGTGGCATGTTTCTTGAACACCCGTTTCAAGTTTCCAGCAATCCCAGCCCCAACCCCACGCCAAAGCCGTTGATGTCGGTCCCCGCCGCGCCCAGGCCGCCCTTGCAGCGGCTGGCGGAAAGGTCGACATGGAGCCAGGGGGTATCGCCGACGAAGCGTTTCAGAAACAGCGCGGCGAGGAGATGGTCGGCCTCGCCATCGAGCGTGCATTGCTTGACATCGGCCACGGTCGAATCGAGCGCTTCGTCGTAGTCCTCCGGGATCGGGAAGGCCACCACCCGCTCACCGCAGGCCAGCCCCGCCGCCACGGCGCGCGCGGCGAGATCATCGCGGTTGCTGATTACCCCGCTCATGCGCTCGCCCAGGGCTACTGCCATGCTGCCGGTGAGGGTGGCGAAGTCGATGATCATCGCCGGTTTTTCTTGCGCCGCCAGCGCCAGGGTATCGGCCAGCACCATGCGGCCCTCGGCGTCCGTGTGGACGATCTCGATGGTCGTTCCGTTGAGCGCCGTCACCACTTCGTTCTGGGTGTAAGCCTCGGGCGAAAGATGGTTTTGCGCGATGGCCAGCCAGACGTCCAGCTTCACCGGCAGCTTCAGGCGCGTCGCGGCGAGCAGAATGCCCAGCACCACCGCCGAGCCGTTCATGTCGTCATGCATGTTGTTCATGTAGCGCGCCGGCTTCAGATTGTGGCCACCGGTATCGAAGCAGATGCCCTTGCCGACCAGGGCGGTCGCTTTGCCCTTGCCGCCTTGGTATGACAGCCGCACGATGGCCGCATCCGCATGCCCGCTGCCGCGCGCCACCGCCAGGAAAGCACCGGCCTTGAGTTTCTTCAAGCGCTTGATGTCGTATTCCTCGATTTCCCAACCGGCCTTTGCCGCCAGGGCGCGGATGCGTTCGCGGTAGCTCGAAGGTGTCAGCAGGTTGGGCGGCAGCAGCGTGAGTTCGCGGCACAGGCTGTTGCCCTCGGCCAGCGCCCGTTCGCGTTCAAGGTCGAGGCCGGCGACTCCATGCAAAACGAGGTGCTTGAGCGCTTGGGGCGGCTTGCCACGCTTCCAGACCGGCATCGGTGTGCCGTTCAGCCAGGCGACATAGGCCGCCGCCCGCGCCGCGCGTTGGCAAAAATTCTCATCGCCGAAGCAGGCGATTTCGATGTCTTTCGGCTGTTCGTCGAGCAAGGGCTTGATCGCCTGGCGCAAGGCGCTGTGCCAGTCGAAGGCGGATTTCCGCTCATCCAGGCGCAACCACACCGACACACAACCGCCCGACAATTCCAGCGTCAAAGCCTGCTTGGCCAGTTCCTCCGTCTTTTTGCCGCGTCGCCGCAAGGCCGCCTCGGCGGCTCCCTGTTCCGGAGCCCCATGCCAGTCACTGCCGGCGGGGAGAACAATCAGGAGATGGGTGGTTTTCTCGCCGCGCGCCGACAAAGGCGCCGAATTCAGGGTCAACCGTGCTAATTCGCGCATCTTGTTCATTAGCCACCTTTAATATTAAGAATACCAATGCTTTGTATTGATAAATTGACCCTAAAGGGCCACGCCACGATAATTCGCGGCCTTGTTTTCACCGCATTGTTCCACGAAAACAGACCTCCTCGCCCAAAGGCAGAGGGGCGCACTTGTACCTATGGAGAGATTGTTCATGCCGAATTCCATCCCCGCGCACGAGCCGGTGCATTTGCCGGATAGCGACCCTCAGGAAACCCGCGAGTGGCTCGATGCCCTCGCCGCCGTGATCGAAGAAGAAGGCGTTGAGCGCGCGCATTACCTGCTGGAAAAACTGGTGGACAAGGCGCGCCGCTCGGGCGCCTACCTGCCTTACAACGCCACCACCGCCTATGTGAACACCCTCCCCGCACATAGGCAGGAGAAGCATCCCGGCGATGTGGCGATGGAAGGCCGCATCAAGGCGTTGATTCGCTGGAACGCGGTGGCCTGCGTGATGCGCGCCAACGAAAAGGCGCCGGGTGTGGGTGGCCATATCGCCAGCTTCCAGTCCTCCGCCACGCTGTATGACGTCGGCTTCAACCACTTCTTCCATGCCCCGACCGCCGAGCATGGTGGCGACCTGGTCTATTTCCAGGGCCACTCCTCGCCCGGCATCTATGCCCGAGCCTTCCTGGAAGGCCGCATCAGCGATGAGCAATTCGGCAACTTTCGCCAGGAAACCTCCGGCCACGGCATCCCTTCCTACCCGCACCCCTGGCTGATGCCGGACTTCTGGCAGTTCCCCACGGTGTCGATGGGCCTCGGCCCGATCACCGCGATCTATCAGGCACGCTTTCTCAAATATCTGCACGACCGCGGCATTGCCGACACTTCCGGGCGCCATGTCTGGGCCTTCCTCGGCGACGGCGAGACCGACGAGCCGGAGACCCTGGGCGCCATCACCCTGGCCTCGCGCGAAAAGCTGGACAACCTGATTTTCGTCATCAACTGCAACCTGCAACGCCTGGACGGCCCGGTACGTGGCAACGGCAAGATCATCCAGGAACTGGAGGCCGCCTTCCGTGGCGCCGGCTGGAACGTGCTCAAGGTGATCTGGGGTTCCTACTGGGATCCGCTCCTGGCGATGGACAGCAAGGGCCTGCTGCGGCAGCGCATGGAGGAGTGCGTGGACGGCGAATACCAGAACTTCAAGGCCAAGGGCGGCGCCTACACGCGCGAGCATTTCTTCGGCAAATACCCCGAGTTGAAGGAAATGGTCGCCGCCATGTCGGACAACGACATCTGGCGCCTGAACCGGGGCGGCCACGACCCGCACAAGGTCTACGCGGCCTACGCGGCGGCGGTGAAGCACACTGGCCAGCCGACGGTGATCCTGGCCAAGACGGTGAAGGGCTACGGCATGGGCGCCTCCGGCGAGGCGCAGAACCCCACCCACCAGGCGAAGAAGATGGCCATGGAAGACCTGCGCGCCTTTCGCGACCGCTTCCAGATTCCCATCTCCGATGCCGATCTGGAACATCTGCCGTTCTACCGCCCGGCCGAAGACAGCCCGGAAATGCAATATCTGCATGCCCGCCGCGCGGCGCTGGGCGGCTACGTTCCAACCCGCAGGAGAAAAGCCGAGCCCCTGCCGATTCCGCCGTTGTCGGCCTTCCAGGCCCTGCTGGAAGCCACCGGCGAGCGGGAAATTTCGACCACGATGGCCTTCGTGCGCCTGCTCACCGCGTTGCTGCGCGACAAAACCATCGGCCGCCACATCGTCCCGATCATCCCGGACGAAGCGCGCACTTTCGGTATGGAAGGCTTGTTCCGCCAGGTCGGCATCTACTCCTCGGTGGGCCAACTGTATGAGCCGGTGGACTCCGACCAGGTGATGTATTACCGCGAGGACAAGGGCGGCCAGATCCTGGAAGAAGGCATCAACGAGGCCGGCGCGTTCTCATCGTGGCTGGCCGCCGCCACCTCGTACAGCACCAACGCCGTGCAGATGATCCCGTTCTACATCTACTACTCGATGTTCGGCTTCCAGCGCATCGGCGACCTGGCCTGGGCGGCGGGCGACTCGCGCGCGCGCGGCTTTTTGCTGGGTGGCACGGCGGGGCGCACCACGCTCAACGGCGAGGGCCTGCAACATGAGGACGGCCACAGCCACATCCAGGCGGCGCTGATCCCCAACTGCGTGTCCTACGACCCCACCTTCCATTACGAACTGGCGGTGATCCTGCATGACGGTATGCGCCGCATGTTCCAGGAACAGGAGGACGTGTTCTATTACCTGACAGTGATGAACGAGAACTACAGCCACCCCGCCCTGCCCAAAGGCGCCGAGACGGGCATCCTCAAAGGTCTGTACCGGCTGAGCGAAGGCACCAAGCCGAGTGGCGGTAAAAGCGGCAAGAAGAAGGCGCCGCGTGTGCAACTGCTGGGCAGCGGCACCCTCCTGCGCGAAGTCATGGCCGCCGCCGAACTGCTCGAAGCGGACTGGGGGGTTGCCGCCGATGTCTGGAGCGCGACCAGCTTCAACGAACTGCGCCGCGAGGCCCAGGACGTGCATCGCTGGAACCTCATGCACCCGGACCAGGCGCAGAAGACCAGCTACGTCGAACAGTGCCTGGACGGTACAGAAGGCCCGATCATCGCCTCCACCGACTACATCCGCGCCTTCCCCGATCAGATTCGGCCCTATGTACAGCGCCGCTATGTGACCCTGGGCACCGACGGCTTCGGCCGTTCCGATTCGCGCGAGGCGCTGCGCCGCTTCTTCGAGGTAGACCGTCACCACGTCGTACTGGCCGCGCTCAAGGCGCTGGCCGACGACGGCGTGATCCCGGCCGCGAAGGCCGCCGAGGCGATTGTGAAATACGGCATCGACGCCAGCCGGGCCAACCCGGTCAACGTGTAAGGAGACGAGATGTACCACCCCCTAGCTCACTTCGTTCGAGTCCCCCCGAGGGGGAGCAAGGCCTCCCTCGGGGCGGCCCTTCGGGAGTCCTGACATGTCTATTAAAGAAATCCTCGTCCCCGATATCGGCAGCTTCAAGGATGTCGAAATCATCGAGATCCTGGTCAAGCCGGGCGATAGCCTCAAAGCCGACGATTCGATCATGACCGTGGAATCCGACAAGGCGGCGATGGACATCCCCGCGCCCTTTGCCGGTACCGTGGCCGAACTCAAGATCAAGGTTGGCGACAAGGTTTCGGCCGGCACGCCCATGCTGCTGCTGGATACCGCCGGCGCGAGTGTGGAAAACCCGGTAGCCGGCAGCAGCGCGCCGGTGGTCAAATCGTTCACGCCCGCCGCCACGCCGGTGGTGGCCAACGTGCCGCCACCCTCGCACCCCGCCCCGGAAGTCCCCGCCCACATCCCGCCCAAGCATCGCCCCGACCCGGTTGCCGCCCATGCTGAATTCGCCGGTGGCAAGCCGGCCCACGCCAGCCCCTCGGTGCGCCGATTCGCCCGCGAGTTGGGCATCCACCCCGGCGGCGCCGACCTTTCCCTCATCAAGGGCAGCGGCCCGCGCGGCCGCATTCTCAAAGAAGACGTGCAGGGCTGGATCAAGGCAGAACTGGCCAAGCCCACCGGCGAAGCCATCGGCCTCGGCTTCCCACCCACCCCGGTGATCGACTTCGCCCAATTCGGCGAAATCGACACCCAGCCCCTGTCGCGCATCAAGAAACTCTCCGGCGCCAACCTGCACCGCAACTGGGTCAGCGCACCGCACGTCACCCAGTTCGACGAGGCCGACATCACCGACCTGGAAGATTTCCGCAAGTCGATGCTCGACGAAGCCTCCAAGCGCGGCGTCAAGCTCACCCTGTTGGCTTTCCTGATGAAGGCGGTGGTCAACGCCCTGCGCACCTACCCGCAGTTCAACGCCTCGCTCGCCGCCGACGGCGAAAACCTGGTGCTGAAGAACTACTTTCACGTCGGCTTCGCCTGCGACACCCCGGACGGCCTGGTCGTCCCGGTGATCCGCGACGTCAACAAGAAAGATGTCATGGACATCGCGCGCGAACTCGCGGAACTCTCGGAACTGGCGCGCGAACGCAAGCTCAAGATGGATGCCATGACCGGCGGCTGCTTCACCCTCTCCAGCCTCGGCGGCATCGGCGGCACCGCCTTCACGCCCATCATCAATTGCCCGGAAGTCGCCATCCTCGGTCTCTCCCGCGCTGACTGGAAACCGGTGTGGAACAAGGCGAGCAAGGCCTTCGAGCCGCGCCTGATGCTGCCGCTGTCGCTGTCCTACGACCACCGCGTCATCGACGGCGCCGACGGCGCCCGCTTCACCAGCCATTTGCGCCTGATGCTGTCGGATGTGCGGCGGCTGTTGCTGTGACCCTGTAGCGCCGGCGCTACACAACATCGAGACCGAACATGAGCCAAACCATAGAAATCAAGGTGCCGGACATCGGCAGCTTCAAGGATGTCCAGATCATCGAGATTCTGGTCAACCCCGGCGACAGCCTCGCCAAAGACGCCTCCCTGATCACCGTCGAATCCGACAAGGCCGCGATGGACATCCCCTGCCCGCAAGCCGGCGTGGTCAAGAAGCTCCTGGTCAAAGTGGGGGACAAGGTGTCGGAAGGCACGCCGCTGCTAATGCTGAGCACGGCCGAATCGCTCCCCTCTCCCGCGGGCGGGAGAGGGGCCGGGGGTGAGGGTGTATCCAAGCCTGACGACGCAAGCAATCTCCCGCACCCCAACCCTCTCCCACAGGGAGTGGAGGCTGACCTGCACGCCCAGGTCCTCGTCCTCGGCGCCGGCCCCGGCGGCTACACCGCCGCCTTCCGCGCCGCCGACCTCGGCCTCCAGGTGGTGCTGGTCGAGCGCTATCCCGACCTCGGCGGCGTCTGCCTCAACGTCGGCTGCATCCCCTCGAAAGCCCTGCTGCACGCCGCCAAACTGATTACCGAAATCGAGGAAATGGCCGCCCACGGCGTCAGCTTCGGCCAACCCCAAGTCGACCTCGACAAGCTGCGCGAGTGGAAGTCCAAAGACGTGGTCGCCAAACTCACCGGCGGCCTCGGCGCCCTGGCCAAGCAGCGCAAGGTCACCGTCGTACACGGCAACGCGCAATTCACCGGCCCCAACAGCCTTCAGGTCAGCGCCGCCGACGGCAGCACGAAAACCATCTCCTTCGACAACGCCATCATCGCCGCCGGCAGCCAGCCCATCAAACTGCCCGGCCAGCCGGACGACCCGCGCGTCATGGACTCCACCGGCGCCCTGGCGCTGGAAGACGTCCCCGGCCGCCTGCTGGTCATCGGCGGCGGCATCATCGGCCTGGAAATGGGCACGGTATACGACGCCCTCGGCAGCAAAGTCAGCGTGGTCGAACGCGGCCCCGCCCTGATCCCCGGCTGCGATGCCGACCTGGTGCGGCCGCTCGCCAAGCGCATGGAAAAGCGCTTCGAGAAAATCCTGCTCAACACCGGCGTCACAGACATAAAAGCAACAGACGACGGCATCCAGGTCAGCCTGCAAGCCGGCGAGGGCACGCAAACCCGGAGCGAAACCCAGGTGTTCGACCGCGTCCTCGTCGCCATTGGCCGCCGCCCCAACGGCAAGCTGATCGGCGCCGAGGCCGCCGGCGTCCAGGTCAACGAGCTGGGTTTCATCGCCGTGGACAAACAGATGCGCAGCAACGTCCCGCACATCTTCGCCATCGGCGACATCGTCGGCCAGCCCATGCTCGCCCACAAAGCCGTGCACGAAGGCAAGGTCGCCGCCGAAGTCATCGCCGGCCACAAGGTCGAATTCCAGGCACTGGTCATCCCCTCGGTCGCCTACACCGACCCGGAAATCGCCTGGGTCGGCATCACCGAAACCGAAGCCAAAGCGCAGGGCCTCTCAATCGAAAAAGGCGCCTTCCCCTGGGCCGCCAGCGGCCGCGCGCTCTCGATAGGCCGCAGCGAAGGCATGACCAAGCTGATCCTGGACAAGGAAACCCGCCGCGTCATCGGCGCCGGCATCGTCGGCATCAACGCCGGTGAACTCCTCGCCGAAGCGGTCCTCGCCATCGAAATGGGCGCCACGGCGGAAGACATCAGCCTCACCATCCACGCCCACCCCACCCTCTCGGAAACCATCGGCTTCGCCGCCGAAATGGCCGAAGGCACCATCACCGATCTGCTGCCGCCGAAAAAGAAATAGCGGCTTTCTGTCCCTACCAACGCCAAGGGCCGCAGATGCGGCCCTTGGCATTTCAAGATTGACGGCTCAAGCAATTCCAATCCAGACAGCCAGCGCACGATTGACACTGACAAGGGCATCTTCATTCAATTGGCCGATGACCGCTCCGATTCGCTCCCTCCGGATGGTCACCATCTTGTCAACCTGGATCTGGCTTGGCCTCTCCAGCCCATTCTCCGCTGTGGGGGCAACGGCAATGCGAAACAGCGGGGCACTGACGATCTCGCTGGACATCAGTAGCACCGTGACTGTCGCATGGGCCTCATTGAACAGATCCGACTGGATGATCAAAGCCGGTCTCGGCTTGCCGAAATCCCCCTGAATGGCAACGGTAACAATATCGCCGCGTTTCATTCCCGCCATCCGTCGACGTCTTCCAGGGCTGCATCCATGAACGCCATCAACTCGACATCCCGGTGATCCGCAGCCGCAGCCAGTGAGGATTGCCGCCGGCATTCCTCCGCGAACCCTGGACGGCGAACGTCAGGCACCCAAATCTGCACCGGGCGCAGCCCAGCAGCCCGCAACCCTGCACGGTGCTTTCCCACTCGATCAATAACGCTTGTTCTCATGACCAATCTCTCCATATTTTGTTACATGCGACACCAGACTAGACCACGATTTCGTTACATGCAACACAACAAAGTATGGGCACCGCAGTATCCGGATCGAGCGACATCGAGTCGCTGGTCCATCAGCCATAACAGCCCTTCGCGGCTACCAGGATCGGCCAATCATCGAGCACGCTTGCTGCCGGCCTGCTCCGTCAATCAGTTCACCCAAATTCCCGCCTGCCCAGGAACAACGACATCACCTGTCGTCAGCGTCTTCCACACTGTGCTCGACCTCCCACTACACAAGGACAGAGCACATGGACACCTTCCCCATCAGCGCCACCCAGTTCATCGCGGGCATCAGGAAAACCCGGGCACGGACGACAACCTCAAAGAATTGGGCAATTGCCATGCTCACAGCGACCCTGGCCATGACGAATTCGCAAGTACAGGCCGACACCTGGGTTTCCGCCGGCAGCGCGCCCTCTTCAAGCGGCGGCGGATTCAGTCTGGCCGTGGCGAGCAAAAAATCGGAAAAATTCGGCTGGGGCCTGGGCATCGTCTTCAACGGCGAGATCGCGGGCAATGACGTACTCGATTACCCTGTGCCGCACAATAACTACACCAAGTGCAAAAAGGGGTCAGTTCTAACATTCCAACATTCCCTGCTATACTCCACACATGGCCAGACCACTCAGACTTGAATTTGCAGGCGCGCTTTACCACGTCACTTCGCGAGGCGATCATCGGGAAGACATCTTCCTTTGCGATGACGACCGCATGGAATGGCTAGGGGTGTTGGGCACGGTTTGTTCTCGATTTAACTGGGTGGTTCATGCCTATTGCCAGATGACCAACCACTATCACCTACTGCTGGAAACGGTGGACGGCAATCTATCTGGAGGTATGCGGCAATTGAACGGGTTGTATACCCAACGCTTCAACCGGCGCCATAGCTTGGCAGGGCATCTATTTCAGGGGCGCTACAAAGCCATTCTGGTACAAAAGGAAACTTATCTTCTGGAATTGACGCGCTATGTGGTGCTGAACCCGCTACGCGCCAACATGGTTGAATCGCTTGAGGATTGGCGCTGGAGTAGTTATCCATTCGTCACAGGCCAGGAAGCGCCCCCTCCCTGGCTGGATACAGAATGGCTGCTCGGTCAGTTCGCTTCGCAGCGTGGCGAGGCGCTCCAGAGCTACCGCCAATTCCTGATGGCGGGAAAGGGCTTACCCAGCCCATTGGAAAAAACCCGTCACCAACTGTTGCTGGGTGATGACGCTTTTGCGGAACGCCACCGGCAGACAAATGATTCCGAGGCGTTGCGAGAGGTATCGAAAGCCCATCGAAAATCGGCTGCCATGACGCTGGAGGAGTACCGGGAACGCCACCAGAATAAAGAAGATGCGATGGCTCAGGCATACCTGTCGGGCGCTTATACGATGGCAGAAATCGGACGATTTTTCGGGATGCACTATATGACGGTGAGCCGGGCAGTGCGAAAATTCGAGGGGAATCCGCATGAAATGTTGGAATGTTAGAACTGACCCCGGTTTTTCCTCCTTCGGGCGGCGCTTCGCCGGCCAGGCTGGCGTACCAGCCCTCCGGCTCGGCGCGCACCCGTGCCCATAACTAGTCCAGTTGCGTCCAGTGCAGGATGCCCTGGAACTGGCCATTCATGTGGAGGGTGAAATCGCTGTTCATCACGACCTCAAGCGCAGCCGCCGCCGCCGCAACCGCAGCCGCCCGTCGCCGGTTTTGCCGTGCTCGCCGAGCCGCATAACCAGTCAGCGATCTTGTCGCGCGTCGGCACACCGCCGGCATGTACCAGCTTGCCATCGACGATAACGCCGGGGGTGGACATGACGCCGTAGCCCATGATGGCCTGAATGTCTTCGACTTTTTCAAGTTGTACCGCCACGCCCTTTTCGGCGGCGACGTCTTCGATCAGCTTCAGTGTGGTCTTGCAGTTGGCACAGCCGGTGCCGAGTACCTTGATATCCATGTTTAACCCTTTCACAAAACGATATTGAAAACACTACCCACCAGCAGGATGCCGGCGGCCACAACACCCGCGAAGGTGGCGATCAGCCGGGGCTTCAGCACCTTGCGCAGAATGATCATTTCCGGCGCCGAGAGCGCGATCACGCTCATCATGAACGCCAGCACGGTACCCAGCGCCGCGCCCTTGGCGAGCAGCGCCTGGACGATGGGAATGACGCCGGCCGCGTTGGTGTACATCGGCACGCCGATCAGCACGGCGGCGGGCAAGGCCCACCAGGGCGCGTCGTGGCCCATGATCGAGACCATGAAGTCCTCCGGCACGTAGCCGTGGATGCCGGCGCCCAGCGCCACGCCCAGCACGATGTAGATCCACACCTTGCCGACGATCTCGCGCACATGGTGGAAACCGTTTGCGATGCGCTCGCCCCAGGTCATGCGGGACTCCTCGACGCCCGTCGGCGCCTGGCTGTTCTGCATCGCGCGCACCCAGTCTTCCAGGTGGTGCTCCATATTCAGCTTGCCGATGACGATGCCGGCGAAGATGGCGATGAACAGTCCCAGACCCAGATACAGCGCCGCCACCTTCCAGCCGAATAGCCCGAACAACAGCGCCAGCGCGACTTCATTCACCATCGGCGCGGAAATCAGGAATGAGAAGGTCACCCCCAGCGGCACGCCGGCCTGCAAGAAGCCGATGAACAAGGGCACCGCCGAGCAGGAACAGAACGGCGTGACGATGCCCAGTGAGGCCGCCATCGCATTGCCCGCGCCGAGGCGTTTTCCCGACAACATGGCGCGGGTGCGTTCCGGCGAAACGAAGGTATGGATGATGCCCATGACGAAAACGATGCCGGTGAGCAGCAGCAGCACCTTGGGCGTGTCGTAGAAGAAGAATTGCAGCGCCCCGCCGAGATGGCTGTCACGCTCAACCGGGAGTGCGGCGACCAGGGTTTCGGAGACCGGAATCAGGGTCTGGTAGAGCGCGAACCACAGGGCTGCCGCGAGGGGCAGAAATAACAAAGGCTGCTCGATAGACCAGCGTTTCAGTTGAGCAGCGATTGCTTGCAAGGGGTGTCTCCTGTTGTATCGGGTGAGGCGAATGTGGTTCGCATCAAGAAGACGAATCAAGTTGCAAAAGGATGCAGGGTTAGCGTGAAAAAATGGCAAAGCTCACCTATGGCCAGCTTCGACGTTCGGAGGTGGACGCTGGAGCGTGGGAACCAGCACACCAATCTCGCTCCTACGCTCCAGCGTCCCATCACAACGCCGCTACTTCCCCCTCGGCACGAAACAGCACACCTTGCCCGCTTCATCAAAACGCACCTGGCAAGCGCTACTGAGATGTTCGCGCAGACGCTTGCGCGCCCGCTGCACGCGTGATTTTGCGCCGGGCAGGGAAAGCCCTTTCAGGCGGGCATAGTCTTCCTGTTTCAAACCCTCCAGGTCGCACAGCGTGATGGCCTCGCGGTCTTCTACCGAGAGTTCCACCAGGGCGCGCGGCAGACATTGCGCCAGAGTATCCACCGGGATGGGATCATCGCTTTCGTGCACCAGGTCTTCCAGCAATTCCACCTGGTCCTTTTTCAGGCGCAAACGGTCGGCGATGGCGTTGCGCGCCACCTCGAACAACCAAGCGCGGGCGTTGCCGATCTCACAGAATTTCTTGTCCTGACGCATTGCCTTGAGGAACAGGTCTTGCAGCAGGTCTTCAGCGTCGTTCAGGTTGCCCAGGCGACCGCGCAGCCAAGCGCGCAGTTCGGCTTCGTGGGTGTGCCAGGCGGTCATCAGGCAGTTCATGGCGGTTTTCTCCAGCGCTGGGGACATCAGAATGAGGAATGGCCGCACAAGGCGGCCATTCCATTACAGCATTTGCGGCGTGCCGATTATGACTTCACCACCACCACCTTTTCCACTTGCCGCATCGGCAGGTCATCGATTTTCGGCTCTTGCTGAAATCGAGTGGGTAAAGGCGTAGCCAGCGCAGCCGGAGCCTTGCCAAATCCCAAGGAAAGCGAACCCGACTCGAGAGCGACGACCAGCATGAACAGCGAACAACTTTTTGGCATGGCGCTTGGCCCGCACACCCCGTGGCAAGTCGATGCCATTGAATTTAAGCCGAGCACGAAAGGGGGCGAGGCGCTTCACCTGACCATCGGCTTTCCGCGCGGCAGCCCATTTCCCGACAGCAAGGGCCAAGCCTGTCCAGCCGCAAGGGGCATGACTACATCACCCTCGTGGTCGATATGGACAGCAAGCGCCTCCTCCACGCCGTACCTGGCAAGGGGAAGGACACTATCGTGGCGATCCAACACTACCTGGCCAGCCAGGAAGTCAAACCGGAGCAGATCGTCGAGGCCAGCATGGACATGCCGCGCGCCCGGCGCCTTGCAACACATCCCGCCAGCCATAATCCTTGATTCCTCGGTTGACCGCTCGATCTCCCTCGCGAGGCCTCATGGGTGCTGAGGTTTGCGCCTTCGATCATGCTCACCGGATGGGTGAGCCCGCTTCGCGCCCGAGGAATCAAGGATAATCGTCCAAGTTATTCATTTACGGCCATTGGCAGCCTATCGGCACGGATAAGCGCTATGTAGTGCCTGACCGAAAACCCCTCATTTTCAAAAAATCAGGCCATCTGTGATCTGGCACGAGCGACACCCATGGTGTTTTTCACGCATGGCGGCCGTAATTTTGTCGTTTCCATTCTAAGGCCATGAT
>Ga0210033_1000210_pt1 | contig 53852 bp, 39 predicted proteins | sample CryGeymeta201501_FD_185465 | JGI IMG/M metagenome (GOLD analysis project Ga0210033, IMG submission 185465) | Groundwater microbial communities from Crystal Geyser aquifers in Utah, USA - Crystal Geyser metaG 2015-01 (SPAdes) (version 2) | ecosystem: Environmental > Aquatic > Deep subsurface >... | reverse complement strand
GAAAAACTATCCGAAACAATAATGTAATTTTTAGTAAGCTCAAATTTATTTTTCGATTCAAACTTATTTTCATCTCTGCAATAGGTCTGCAAAACGATGTTGTCTAAACTATCATAAGAATAATGGTAAGAATAATACCCATAACTATCACTTTTTCTGGTTATTGCTATTTTCCCTTTATCATTATAGGTGTATGAAATTAAGGAAGAATCTTTTAACCCAACTTTTAAATAAGACGAAAATTGTGCTTTCAGTGTCCCATCTTCATTAAATTGATAGCTATAATCCAACCCTTTAGAACGAATTATATCTTTTACTTTTTTAGAAGAAATAGAACCTGTTATGGATTTTATTTTATTGATTTTAACAAACTCCATATTAAAGAAAGGGAGGTCGCTAAATAACGGTTGGTTAATGTCCAGTATTTGAGCATGACTTGTAAATGAAAAACAAAAGAGTACGAAAAAAATAAAATTATTACGATTCATCTATAAAAAATATTCATACAACTGTTGAACAGCAATAATATTGAATAGAAGCAAGGTTTCAAAAAGTTTTTAATATTATTATTAACGAAGTGATGTTTGAAAATCAAATTTTTTTACTTCTTCATAAACTTTTTTAATCCCTTCATGGAGTGTTATTTTATGCCTCCAACCCAGTTGATTAATCTTGGTAACGTCTAATAATTTTTTTGGTGTTCCATCAGGTTTGGTATAGTCAAAAGTAAGTTTTCCAGAGAAACCAACAATTTCTTTAATCAGTAAAGCAAGGTCTTTAATGGTGATGTCGGTTCCTGTACCAATATTTACAAATTGTTCTTCATGGTAGTTTTGCATTAAAAAAATGCAGGCTTCTGCTAAATCGTCAACGTGCAAAAATTCTCTCATTGGCGAACCTGTTCCCCATAATTCTACTGTATTATCTCCATTTATTTTTGCAGTATGAAACTTTCTAATTAAAGCAGGTAAAACGTGCGAATTTTTTAAATCATAATTATCGTTAGGTCCATATAAATTAGTTGGCATAGCAGAAATAAAGTTACAGTTGTATTGGTTTCGATAAGCTTCACACATTTTAATCCCAGCAATTTTCGCTATGGCGTAAGGTTCGTTGGTGTATTCTAAGGTATTGGTTAACAAGTATTCTTCTTTTAAAGGTTGGAGAGCCATTTTTGGATAAATACAGGAGGATCCTAAAAACAACAATTTTGTTACCTTGTTAACGTAGGCAGCATGAATAATATTCGATTCAATCATCAAATTTTGATAGATAAAATCAGCACGATACGTATTGTTGGCTAATATTCCCCCCACTTTTGCTGCGGCTAAAAAAACATAAGTTGGTTTTTCTGTCGCAAAAAAATCATTAACATCTTGTTGGTTGATTAAGTTAAGTTCAGTAGAGGTTTTTAAAATAAAGTTAGTAAATCCATCCGCTTTCAGTTTTCTAAGAATAGCAGAACCTACCATTCCACGATGACCTGCAATATAAATTTTATCGTATTTATTCATTGTAATTTAAAACATCATGACCACCTTCTTTCAAGTATTTATCTTTTTTAAACAAATTAAGGTCTGCTTGCACCATGTCTTTTACTAAAGATTGTAAATCATGCTTTGCAACCCAGCCTAAGTTTTTCTTTGCTTTTGATGGATTTCCAATCAACAAGTCAACCTCTGTAGGTCTAAAATATTTGGAATCTATTTCTACGATAACATTTCCTGTTGCACTATCTATTCCTTTTTCATTTATCTCTTTTCCTTCCCAAATAATATGAATATCAACTTCATTAAATGCCAATGTAATAAAATCTCTTACTGATGTAGTTTTTCCTGTAGCCAACACATAATCATCTGCTTTTTCTTGTTGGAGCATTAACCACATTCCTTCCACATAATCTTTTGCATGTCCCCAATCTCTTTTTGCATCAATATTTCCTAAGTATATTTTTTGTTGCATGCCTAGTTTTATTCGAGCAACACCTCTTGTTATTTTTCTAGTCACAAAGGTTTCACCTCTTAATGGACTTTCATGGTTAAATAAAATACCATTACAGGCGTACATATTGTAAGCTTCGCGATAGTTTTTTACTATCCAAAAAGCATATAATTTTGCAACAGCATAAGGGCTTCTTGGATAAAATGGAGTAGTTTCAGATTGTGGAACTTCTTGTACTTTTCCATATAATTCAGAGGTTGATGCCTGATAAAATCGGGTCTTATTTTCTAATCCTAAAATACGAATAGCCTCTAAAATACGTAATGCACCAGTGCCATCAGCATTAGCGGTGTATTCTGGAGTTTCAAATGATACCTGAACATGCGACATGGCAGCTAAATTGTATATTTCGTCGGGTTGAACTTGTTGAACAATCCGAATCAAATTAGTAGAGTCAGTCATATCCCCATAGTGAAGAAAAAACTTTACATTTTCTTCATGAAGGTCAGTATAAAGATGGTCTATTCTATCTGTATTAAATAAAGAACTTCTTCTTTTAATACCATGAACTTCATATCCTTTTTTTAGTAGAAATTCTGCTAAATAGGCTCCGTCTTGTCCTGTAACACCAGTAATTAATGCGACTTTATTCATAGATTTTGTTTGTGCAATAATACGAATAAAAGCAAGAAAAGGAGGAAATTAGAACAACAAAAAAAGAGCCCAGCTATTAAATGGACTCTTTTTTTTGTTGAAAATAAGTTGAATTATTCTTCTTCGTAATCAAAATATACTTGAGACATATCTCTATATTCCATTGCATTAGAAGGGAAATTCTTAACATAAATCTGTAAAAGTCTTGTGTTTTCATCGTAAAAAATAGGCAAAATTACTGCATCATCAATAGCAACTTGATCAGCTTGTCTAAAAAAATCGTACCTTTTAGCATCATCAACTTCTCTTAATGCGATATTAAACAAAGAGTCGAATTTAGCACTTTGGTAACGCATTGCGTTAATGTATGCTTTAGTAGATAATTCTGCAGGAACATGGCCTCCATACAATAAATTTAAGAAGTTTTCAGGGTCGGGATAATCAGCAACCCATCCTGCTCTCCACATTAATGCCTTCCCCGTTTCTAAATTTTCTAATTGTTGAGCAAATTGCATTTGTTCAATTTTAATATTGATACCTAAGTTTTCTGTTAACATTTTTTGAACAACTTCTGCTATTAGCCCATTTCTATCACCACCGCCAGAATTAATTTGCAAGGTAACTTCAGGAAATCCTTTTCCATTAGGATATCCAGCTTTTTTTAGGTGTTCTTTTGCTTTTTCTGGAGAAAATTCATAACCAATAACTGTTTCATTATTATACCCTTTAAATGGAGGAACGATTCCGTTTAAAGCAGGTCTGCCTTCTCCTTGTAAGGTGTAAGTAACAATAGACTCCTTATCAACAGCATAATTAAATGCTTTTCTAACATCAATATTATCAAAAGGAGGCAATTTATGTTGCATTCCTAAATATTCAATGCTTAATGCTGGAACAACTTGCATAACATAAGGTCTATTTCCTCCTTTTTTAGCATCTTCTAATTCTCCAACAACATCATTAATCATTTCTAATGGTAAGCGGTAAACCATATCTAAGTTTCCTTTTTTAAACTCTAATAGTTCTGCTTTTTTCTCTTTATTAAAAGAGAATTTTAGACCATCTAAGTAAGGTAATTTATTTCCAAATTCATCAAATCCCCAATAATCAGGGTTATTTTCTAAAATAACGGTTTCAGATTCTTTTATTTTTTTTACTCTAAAAGCTCCAGTACCTACACAATTAATTCTTATTCTATCGCCATAAGTATCAACAGCTTCATGAGGATACACGTAACATGCATTATGACTAATAATATTTAAAAATCCTGCAAAAGTATAATTTAAATTAATTTGAATGGTATAATCATCGATTACTTTTATACCAGAAACACCACCTGCTAATGGTTTTTTATTAATATTTGATTCATAATATTCATTGGCCCCCTTAACTTTATCTTTAAATAACCAATACATTTGGTTACTTGCATCTCCAACACATATTCTATCAAAACAGTATTTAAAATCAGAGGCTTTTACTTCTCTTCCTTTTCCATCTTTAAAACAAGTATTGTCATGAAATTTAACTCCTTTTCGGATGTGAAAAGTATAGGAAGTCGCATCATCATTAACTTCCCATTTTTCAGCCAAAGCTGGTAAAATACTTAGATCTTGTTGATCTAATTTTACTAATCCTTCAAATATTTGACTGGCAATTCTATTTTCCAAAGTCATGGTAACATTTAAAGGATACAAACTTTTAAAATCTTCCGTTTCGTTCATTTTAAAAACGCCACCATATTTTACGTTACCCTTGGCAGTTTTATTGTTTTTAGTACCGTTGTTGTCGTCTCCTCCACAGCTAGATAATACTAGTGTAGCACTAATTAATAAATAGATTAATTTTCTCATGTTGCTTTATTATTTCTTTTCTTAATTTACAAATATAGTTATTACCGTAAAATATCCTAAATAAAGTTGTTTAAAGTGTGATAAAAATAAATATTTATTATTATTTCTAATAAATAATGGATTATTATTCAAAATTGAGCATATTCTTTTTAAATTAAATGAATTTTATTTTAATAATTTAATGAGTTTTTAGTTATTATACTGCTTTTTAACAAATCGTATCTTTGTTATTCCTTTAAAACAATTTGAAAAGATTAGTATTCATAATATTATTGGTTATTTCAGCAAGTAAGTATGCCGAAGCACAAGATATTACCAACAAACGATTAAAGAATTTGTACATAATTAGTGATACCATTTTTATTGATAGTCTAAGCATTATTCCTAATTCCGAAATTATTTTTCTTGATAACAAGGTGCTAGATAAAGGAAGTTATGAAGTCAATTATTCTAAAGGTATATTTATTGTAAAAGATAATTTATTAAGCGGTAAAGCTATCATACTAACTTACAGCGTTTTTCCTTTTTCTTTTGAAAAATCCGTTGAACATAAAAAAATTACTTCCATAGAAACTTACGGCGAAACTGCCAAAAATCCTTTTATGTATGAATATTCTGCCGAAAATGAAGATATCTTTTACTTGAATGGATTGAATAAAAGTGGTAGCATTTCGAGAGGAGTAATGTTTGGAAATAATCAAGATTTATCAGTCAACTCTAGTTTAAATTTACAACTTTCTGGAAAGTTGAGTGATAATGTAAGTCTGCTTGCTAGTATTTCTGACGATAATATTCCCATTCAGGCGGAAGGAAATACGCAGCAATTGCAAGAGTTTGATAGGGTTTTTATTCAATTATTTAGTGATAGTTGGAAGTTAACAGCAGGTGATTTTTATTTACAACGCCCTAAGAGCTACTTTATGAATTTTAATAAAAAAGCAAAGGGTGGTAGTTTTGAAATAAAAATGCACACAAGTAAAAAAAATGAATTTAATAGTTTTAGACCAACTATTAGTGCTGCGGTTTCTAAAGGTAAATTTGCTAGAAATAATATAGACGGTGTGGAGGGAAATCAAGGTCCATACCGTTTAAAAGGAAGTGGAAATGAGATGTTTATTATTATTTTATCGGGAACAGAGAAAATATATGTTGATGGCAAATTATTGGAAAGAGGGAATGAGTTTGATTATGTGATAGACTACAATACTGCCGAACTTACTTTCACAACCAATAAATTAATAACTAAAGATTCAAGAATTGTTGCTGAATATCAGTATTCGGATAAAAATTATGCGAGATCATTGGTGCATTTTGGAAGTGATTACGAAACTAAGAAATTGAAATTACGATTAAATGTTTTTTCTGAACAAGATGCAAAAAATCAACCTTTACAACAAGAGTTAAACGATACTGAAAAATTGTTGTTAGCTAATATCGGTGATAGTTTGCAGTTGGCATTAATTCCTCATGTTAATCTTGTAGAATTTTCAGAAAATATTGTTCTTTATAAAGTAGTTGATACGCTTGGTTACAATCCTGTATATGTTTATTCTACCAATCCTGATAGCGCAAAATATCAGTTGGGGTTCACCTTTTTAGGTGCTAATAAAGGAAACTACAAACAAATACAAAGTTCTGCTAACGGTAAAGTGTATGAATGGGTGGTGCCAATGGCTGGAATCCCTCAAGGAGATTATGAACCAGTTGTTTTGTTGATAACTCCAAAAATTAAACAAATGGCAACTTTTGGAGGGGAATATAATTTTACGAAAGAATCTTTTATTACATGGGAAGGAGGCATCTCAAAAAATGATTTGAATGCCTTTTCTAATAAAGATAGTAAAGATGATATTGGTTATGCTTTTAAATTAAATTCTGACAATAAAATAAAATTAAATAGTGATGAAGTTCCTTGGAAATTTAAAATTGGTACAGGATATGAATTCACTGATCAATATTTTTCTCCTATAGAACGATATCGTTCTGTAGAATTTGAGCGTGATTGGAACATATCAAATGTTGTTTTTACATCTAATCAACATATTTTTAACGCTTATGGAGGTTTTGAAAAACAAAAAAAGGCTGATATTTTTTACAATATAGCTATTCTACAAAATGAAAAGGAATATGATGGGATAAAAAATGAGTTGTTCGTAACCTATCATTTAAAAGGGTTTTTGTTTAAAAGTGATGGAAGTTTTTTAACAACTAAAGGAATTAATAACACTCAATTTACCAAACACAAAGGTATTTTCTCTAAAGGATTGGGATGGTTGGTTGTTGGTATTGGTGAAGAAACGGAACAAAATAAATTCTTTATCAATCAATCAGATTCTCTCCAGTCAAATAGCTTCGAGTTTTTTTCTTGGAATGCATTTATACATAATGCAGATACAACAATTAATAAGTTTATGATGAGTTATGCCCAACGAGCAGATAATGCTCCTTTAGTAAACGATTATAAATCTTCTACCAAAGCAGAGGATATCACCTTTTCTTTAGGAATATTAAAAAATAAAAATCATAAATTTAGAAGTAATATAACCTATAGAAAGCTAGATATTTTATCAACTACACTAACTTTATTAAAACCAGAAGAAAATATATTAGCAAGAGTTGAATATGTTGCCACTATTTTAAAAAGTGCAATAACTTCTAATACCTATTATGAAGTTGGCTCTGGTTTGGAAGTTAAAAAAGAATTTGCTTTTGCAGAGGTTCAACCTGGACAGGGAACGCATGCTTTTATTGGAGATTTGAATGGTAATGGTGTTAAAGATTTGAATGAATTTGAAGTTGCTGCATTTCAAGACCAGGCGACTTTTATTAAAATTTATACCCCAACTAATGAATATGTAAGAACTTATACGAACCAATTTAATCAGGGAATATTTTTAAATCCAGAAACAAAATGGGGAAATGAAAAAGGTATTAAAAAATTAATGGCTCGGTTTTCTAACCGAACCAATTACAGGATAAGTCGAAAAGTTTCAGATAAGTTAGATTACTTTAATCCATTTATTGGAAATATTGAAGATACTAGTTTGGTTACACTTAATTTAGGATTATTAAATACTATCTATTTTAACAGAACTGGAACTAAGTTTGGAACAGATTTTACTTTTCAGGATAATAGAGATAGGTCATTGTTGACAAATACTATTGAATCGAGAAGAAATGTAAGTAGAGCATTAAAAACAAGATGGAACATCACAAGAGTTTATACCATTAACTTATTGTTGTTAAATGGTGAAAAAGCAAGTATTTCTGAATTTTTTATGAATAGAAATTTTCAATTAGAATTATTGGAAGTTGAACCAAAATTTAGTTTTCAACCTAATGCTAAATTTAGAGCGAGTATTTTATACAATTATAAAGAAAAATTAAATGCCGAATTGTTTGGTGGAGAAGAACTAATAAGCCAAAAAGTAGGAGGAGAAATTAGATATAACATACCGTCTAAAGGGAGTTTCAGAGCAGGGTTTAATTATATTGAAAATCAGTTTCCAATCACAAACAATGCTTCATTATCTTATGAAATGTTGGAAGGATTGCAAGTAGGAGCAAATATGACTTGGGAATTGACTTACCAACAAAATTTATCTCAGTATATGCAGTTGAGTGTAAATTATAATGGAAGGAAATCTGAAGATTCACCAATAATTCATGTGGGAGGGGTGCAAATTAGAGCTTTCTTTTAAAAATTTTAAAAGACAGTGGGTAATAAAAAACTACTTCATTGACCACTTTTACAAGAATAGATAAAAAATACCAAAGTTTAATAGCCTGTAAACGCTCACTTGATTTTAGCCCATGTTATAACAGGGCATCAATTTTTAGTTTCAGTTGAGCTTATTATGTTGTATTTAACTCCTATTGTTATTTGTTGAACTGACCATTTCCAATTTGAAGTATTACTTTCATATATATTTAACAGTCCATAGTAATAGTTAGCTTCAAACATCCACCTTGTATTAAAAAGTATAGCAACACCTGCTCTTGCTCCAAAATCAAAATTTTTGATTGGTAGTTTATCTGATTTACTTTCAAAATATAGCGTATTTCCATTATTATCAGATGCTGATGATGTCGTTAAATCATTACTAGAAATTACAAAGGAAGACTGCATACCAATATTTACAGCAAGTTTTTTGTAATTAAAACCGTAATAAATTGGAATACTCAAATAAGAAATGTGCCTTGAATTGTCGTTAGTGATAAGTTGTCCAGTAGGATTGCCATATTGATCGGTCGCTGATTGTTCTGAATGTTCTTTACCTTCAATTTTTGAAAATAATAATTCTGCTCCGATGATAGATTTATTTTTGAAGTGAAAATTGTAGGATAGCCCACCTTGATAAGAAGGCATAAATTTAAACTCCTGAATCAGTTGTGGAGAATTAAGTATTGTTGAAATTTTGCTCCAACCACCAGCTAGTTTTATGCCAATATCATGCTGACCATTTGTTGCTATGCAAATAATATGAAATGTTATAAATAGTACAATTTTAGCGTAATTCATTTTTCAAGGAAACGTTAATTTCGTTTCATTATTTCCATTGGCATCCATCATATAAAGATTACTTTCTATCCAAACTGTATTTTCTGCAATAAGTTTACTATCATATCGCTGAACAATTATTTTACTACCATTGGCAGCAACAGACGGCCATATATAGCTTCTGCTTGTACACCCTGTTTTAATCTGGATAGTAGAATAAGTATTAATATTAGTTTTAAAGACCCCATCATAAGAACACCACACAATAGTTTTAGAATCTGGAAACCAATCCATGCTATTTATAGGAGCAGTATTGGGTGAATTATATGCTTGAATGGTTTGTTTGCTAATAAGGTTAATATAAGATAAATTGTAAGTAAAGTTAGTTGCTATTTTGTTTCCATCTGGAGACCAAGCATTGCGATATATTATGTTTGGATATAGAAGCGTATCAAATACATTACCATTAACATCTGAAAAAAAGGTGTAATAGGTTGAACCTATTTGAACCCAATAAGCAAATTCATCGCCATTTGGCGACCATACTGCATCTAAACCAAACTGTGAAGTTAATTGTGTTAAACTATCGCCATTGTCCTTTATTTTCCATACCTGATTGTCGCCTTTATTCAGCAATATCCATCCGTTTATTCCCCAGTCAGGGTAGCCCCAAATTTGACTTGAATTGAGCAATATCTGTTCATTTTTAGTACTAAAATTGTACTTTACCAATTCTGTATATTGAGCAGAATAATGTCCCCGAACAAATATTATTTCATTTGGATTAGAAGGATTAAAACAAGGAGCACTGTAACCGACTTCAGGTTGTTGATATTGATACCCCAACAGATTATTAGTTGAAGGTAAATCAACACATTCTTCTCCTTGATTAGGAAGAACAACTACATCTTTGCTACAATGAGAGAATAATATTGCAACTAAGAAGAATAATACTATTTTCCACTTTAGTTGCATTATTTAATAATAACTAATTTTTTACTGTAACTGACTTTATCTGTTATTAATTGGTAATGATAAATACCTTCTGAAAATTCTGATAATGAAAGTACATATTGATGTGACCCTGCTGAAACATTTTCTTTCGCAATTTGTTTAACGAATTTACCCTGAGCATCAAAAAGTACAAGAGAAATACTCTGAGTATTGCTTAAAGTAACATTAAAATTTACAGTATTATTAGCAGGGTTTGGAAAAGCTGATAAAGAAGAACCATCGTTGTTTATTTCATCAATTCCAACCAAAGTAGGGTCAACTGTATAAATAGAAAGAGCAACTTTTGGGTTCGATTGAGTAGGAAACCAAGGGTCAGTAATGAGGTTTCCATTTTGATCGTACAAAAAATTATAAATATATGTTCTCAATACAGCTTGTGTGTTTGTAACTGAAACTATTTGACACCAGTTATCTGTATTTACTGGATTTGCAGCACTCCATCCGAGAGTAGAACTAAAACGAGGCCAAAAGCCAATAATTTGATCATTAGGACTATCTAAATTATAGTTAAGTGTTATTGTAATCATGTATTTATCTCCAAAATAAGTCCCTGCAGCTAAAGATTGATAACTCATAGGTAGTACAAACTGCATATTAGTACCAACTACAGTTGGGTTGAAAGTTGCAGAAGCATTCTGACTAACGCCAAAATGCTGTACTTTGTAGGCTGGTTGTTTGATTTTATTCATTGCTGCTGTAGCGTTGATTCGACCCCATCCAGCATAATCATCATAACTAGTTGCGTTTACATCAGTTGCTGATTGTTGTAAAATATTTTCAATATCTTCAACCACAAGATTTGAAAGAGTAGGAAATGGTTGATTAGCATGACTTAGCATTAAACCTGCAACCCCAGCAACATGAGGAGCAGCAGCAGAAGTTCCATTAAACCCATGATAACTATTTGTATTTGTTTCAGTAGTATATACAACTGCATTAGTACCTGGTGCAATAACATCTACACCATATTTAATCATAGAACTATAACCGTTATCACTAGGGTCTCCTAAATTGCCATTTCCAGTAGTTTTCCATGCCCCATTAGTGCCACTTGCACCCACATTAATTACCATTTCATCTTGGAGACATGCAGGGTAATTACGAGTATCTATCAGGGTTCCTTGAGAATTAGGATAATTCCCTCGAGATGCAATAAATATAACTCCATTCATAGCGGCAAATTGTACGGCATCATGTAGCAAATTTAATCCAGAATAATTATCAGGAATCCCCCAACTATTGCTCATAATATGTAAACCATAACCACCTGCATTAACGCTAGTAGCACCACTTGTAATAGCATTTGCAGCCTTAGAATAAATTGTGTAAAAATCTTGATTAGTACTTGCTGTAAGTTTTATTTTCATATCAAAAAGTGAACAGCCAGGATTATTTACAGAGCCATCTCCACCAGCAATTCCAGCAATACCTGTTGTGTTATTTCGATATGCACCAATAATTCCAGCACAAGATGTTCCATGTCCAACATTGTCGTATGGAGCAGAAAGTAGAGTATTTGATTCAAAATTATAACCACCGACTACTTTTCCTCCGCTTAGTTCATCATGATTTTGGTCAATTCCTGTATCATAAACGCCAATTTTAATAAATGATTTTCCTGTTTCAATATTCCATGCACCCTCTAAATTAATATGTGCATTTGGGTAAGCAATAGTTGGATGTAAGTTTGCTTGATTAGTTGAATAAAAATTATCATCAGGAATGCTAGTTAACTCGGAAACATAATTTGGCTCTGAAAATCGAGTTCCATTGATACCACTTAAAGCACGGCTTGTTTTAAAGACACTCATTGTATCAGGAATAGTAAGTATAAATGTTTCCCAAAAGTCGGGAATCCTAATATTCTCTCCAATTCGACTAATTGAAATCGAATCAGCAGAGGTCATATTAGGAAATACTTTTTTTAGATGAAGTTGCCCAAGACCAATTACATTTCCTCCCATTATAGCATTAGCCATTTTCTGTAACATAGTGGGTTGAACAAAAACAGGAACAGGCATATCATCTTGACTTGTATTATCTACACTATTCATTTTTAAGTAAGTCTTACTGATACGAACAATTACTTCATTTTTAATATGAGAAGCTTTGCCATTGAGAAATACTATACCGTTTAATTCTGTTACAACAGGTGGTGTTAAACTTTGAACTTGCAAATCAAATTTTGCAGCAGGAGAGAATCCTTTACATTTCACACTTTCACAATTTGTTCTTTCTCTAATTGTTGCAATAAGATATGGTACTCCCACAATCAAGTCATGAACTATAATTTTAAGAACAGTATCATTTCCATTATCGAATCCAATAGTGAAATATTTAAGATTACACAGTCCTTCCATTAAAAGGAGGTCATGAATATGACCATTAGCAAAATCAGTATTTGTTAGAGTAATTTCTACCTCAGAGTTTAGTGGTATAAATGTAAACCATCGAACCCCACCTGTTAAAATATTTCCTGTTAAAATAGAGTTATTGCTATAAGGCATTGGAATTGCGGTAGAACAAGAATCTCCAATTTGAGAATAAGAAACTTCTGTTAGAGTAATAAAAATTGTTGTAAGTAATAATGCAATAGTTTTCATAGCTTCATAGATTTTAAGTTTATATCAAATTTAGTAATTATATTCATTACTGTTAGGGTACTCCTGAAATCTCTGCACTATTTTTTCTCATCGCTTCTCTGCGGGTATCATTTTTATCGCTGTGAACACAAAATTTTCAGCAGAGAAACATAAAGGAAGAAACAACAACCCAAACAGTAGCTTATATTCAATGTTTTTTTCCTTTCTTCTAACAGCTTACTCTATTTTAGGAGCATTTTTTTTCTTATTGGAAACACTGTAAAATCTTGCACCAATCATTAATTCATGAGTACCATCGCTGTAATTTTTAATGTTAGTGGTGGTAAAATCATGAGCATAGGCAATGGTAAAACTGTTGTTAATAATATAGCCAATGGAGGCAGTAATGGCATCTTTGTCTCTGTAAGTTCCAGAAATCCATAGCATATCTTTATAAATAATTCGAACTGTACCTTCAAATTGTACTGGAGTCGGACTTACATATTTTACAAAAACAATTGGTTCAACAGTAAAATCTTCAGTTGCGTGTATTCTATACCCACCAGTTAAAAAAAAGTGAGAAGGTAAAGTTCCTGTTGGGTTTTGTCCTTCTTCAAAAAACTTAACTTTTGTATTTAATAATTGTGGTGCTGAAAATCCAACATAATAATTTTTGTGATAGAGATACATTCCAAAGCCTGCATCAGGAACTAAATCTGATTCAACTCCATTAATTATTAAAGCATCATCAGCTTCTCGAAGTGTAATTTTTGAACCGTCAATCATAAATTGTAAAATCCCTGCATTAATTCCCAACGAAAGTTTTAAAGATTCATTTAGTTTTAAATGATAAGCATAAGACATATTAAAACCTGTTCTTCTAGTTGGACCTACAATATCTGTAAATAAATATCCACCTAATCCCATTTTAAGGTTTTTAGTCGGACCATGAACACTTAAGGTGTAAGTTCTTGGCGCATCGGTAATTCCTTCCCATTGATAACGATGAGTAGAGACTCCTTCAAAATAATTTCTGCTCCCAGCAACTGCAGGATTAATTAAAAAATCATTTAAATAATATTGACTAAAATGCGGCAGTTGTTGTGAAAACAAATTACTCCCACAATAAAGTAAGAATGATATAATGAGTATTTTTTTCATATATAAATGCTACTTAAATCTACCTTAAAATAGTTAAAGGACCAGTGAAAGGCTTTATTGATTCTTCATGTAAATCTATGATATAGTAGTAGGTTCCAATTGGCAATTCCTGACCATTGTACTTTCCTTCCCAATCTTGTTGGTAACCATCAGCATGGAATAACAATTCACCCCATCGATTGTATATTTCTACTACATTATTTGGATATTCTTCAATAAAATCAATTACCCAAAAATCATTTTTTCCATCACCATTTGGAGAAATTCCATCGGGGAATTTTATGTTTGGTAAAACGGTGATAACTACACTATCAATTGCAACACAGCCACCAGGAGAAGTTACAGTTACATAATAAGTTGTTGTAATTTCTGGCGTTGCAATAGGATTAGAAATTGTTGAATCATTTAATCCAGTTCCTGGAGTCCAAGCATAAGTTCCTCCACCTGAAGCATTTAATGTAGTACTTGTATTTTCAAAAATAGTAACATCTGGTCCAGCGTTTGCAAGAGGTAAAGGATCAACAGTAATACATACGGTGTCAATAGCTATACAAACACCATTTACTTGGTAGGCATAACAGCTAACACCACTAACACTAGGCGTTACAGTAATAGCATTAGTTGTTCCCAATGATGTCATTCCTGGTAACTCGAACCATTCAACATTGGTGAAATTTCCTGTTGGAGTACCAAGTAAATTAATACTTGTATTTAAACAAATTGTGGTATCATTACCAGCATTAGAAATTACAGTGTCTATTGCTCCAATATTAATAGTGTCTATTATACTACAACCATTATCGTCAGTTATTTCAACATAATTTAATCCAAAGCATAATCCTGTTTCTGTAGGTAATCCAGGTGAGCCACTACCATTCCATTCATAAGAATAAGGAGCGGTTCCTCCAGCAGGAGTAACTGTGGCACTTCCATCACACACATCAATACAAGAAACATTTGTTGGTACTTCGGTTACAGTAAGTTGAGTTGGTTCTATGATGTTTACACTATCAACAACTGTACAATTATTACTATCGGTAATTGTTACTGTATAAGTTCCTGCACACAAATTAGTGATAGAATCTAAAAGTAAAGAACCTGGCATCCAACTGTAATTATAAGGAGCAGTCCCTCCGAAACCACTAGCAACTGCCCATCCATCACATGTTCCGTTACACAAAATGTTACTAGAATCAAGATTTACAAATAATTCATTTGGTGCTGTAACACTATCCATCGCTACACCAATACAACCCAAACTGTCAGTAACATTTACGCTGTATGGACCTACACAAAGGTTGGTAATGATTGAACCAGAACCACTTGGATTCCATAAGTAGGAATAAGGAGGTGTTCCACCAATTGGAGCAGAAGATATTTGACCATCACACATGTTGAAACAACTAATGTTGGTTACTGTTGTATTTGGATCAGGAGCATTGGTATTGCTTAATGGGAAATTAAAATTAACAAAACATCCAGTTGTTGCATCTGTAATTATTACAGAATAGGCACCTGCACACAAATTAATTAGTGTAGCAGTTACTGGCTGAGGTAGTGGAGGAGCAGCAGGTGTTGTCCATAAGAAAGTGTATGAACCAGTTCCTCCACTTGGCACTAAAGTTATAGACCCATCACAAACATTACATGCAGGAGTAATAAGTACTTCATTTGCTAAAATAGGGGTTGGTTCGGCAAGAATAACTGTATCAAATGCAGTACAACCATTGGCATCGGTTACAGTAACAATATACGTTCCAGCACATAATCCTGTGGCAATTTGTGTAGTTTGAACAGGACTTGTATTCCAAGAGTATGAATAGTTTAGTGTTCCACCTATTGCATTTGCAATAACAGCACCATCACAAATTCCATTACAACTAATAGGCGTATTTACACTTGCAGTTACTGTTAAAATAGTTGGACCAGAAATATTGGTGCTGATAGAATCACAACAATTTAAACTGTCGCAAACGGTAACCATATAACTTCCTACACAAAGACCTATAGCTGTTGAGTCTGAACCTCCTACAGGAGTCCATAAGTAAGTGTAAGGTAAAGTACCATTACTTGCAACAACTGTAGCACTTCCATCACAATCACCGAAACAAGTTTCAGGAACAACACTAGAGATAATTAAATTTAATCCGATAGTAGAAATAGAAATCGTATCTACACCAACACAACCTATACTATCAGTTACGGTAACAGTATATAATCCAGCACAAAGGTTGGTGGTTGTTTGATTTAAACTATCAGGAGCAATAGCAGGTATCCAACTATAAGTGTATGGTGGATTACCACCAGAAGGACTAGCAGTTGCAGAACCATTACAAGAGTTTGGACAAGTTTCGTCTATAGCTGTTAAATTGAGGGCTGGTCCAGTACTACTATTAATAAGAATGGTGTAATTATAGATACAACCAATTCCTAAATCTGTTATTTGTAAATTAACGGAACCTGCACATAAACCAACAACGGTTGAAGTAGGTTGATTTAAAGTGGAGAAAGGAAGCGAAGAATTTGTTCCAGTTAAATCTGTCCAAATAAAATTATAAGGGCCAACTCCTCCTACTGGGGTTGAAGTTGCAGAACCATCACAAATACCACAAGTAGGACCATTAATAATAGTACTATCATTTAAAATGGTAGGTGCTAATAATATAATAGTATCATAAGTTGTACAATTATTAGCATCTAAAACGATAACATTAAAAGTGTCAGGACATAAGCTTGATATTGTTTGCGTTGTAGCTCCGTTACTCCATATATAAGAGTAAGGTGCTACTCCTCCATTTGGTGTAGTTGTGATGCTTCCATCACAAACACCACTACATATTGGTGGAGTAGATATAGAACTTGTTGTTAATACAGGAGGATCTATCACGTCAACACTATCAATCGCAATACAACCATTGTTATCGGTTATAGTTACCGTATAAGTTCCTGAGCAAAGTCCTGTTGCTAGCGAGTTGGGTTGAAGTGGAACCGTATTCCAAGAATATTGATAACCTAGTGTTCCTCCAAAAGCTGAGGCTAAAGCAGTACCATCACAATCACCACTACAAGTAACAGAAGTTGAACTGATGTTCATTGAAATAGGAGTTGGATCTGTTAGTGTTACACTATCAACTATAGAGCAACCGTTTCCATCAGTTATTATTAATATGTAGGTTCCCGCACATAAACCAGTTGCAGTTGGTGTATTTTGAACAGGAACAGTATTCCATGAATAAGTAAATCCTCCTATTCCTCCTGTAGGGTTGGTAGTTGCCGTTCCATCACAAACTCCAGGGCAACTTGGATTGGTAAAGGTAATATTAGCAAAAATTTGGGGAGGTTCGGGAACAGTAACCGAATCAACAGTAATACAACCTAATGAATCTTGAACAATAATATTATACAAGCCTCCACATAAACTGGTTGCAGAATCGTTAGTTTGTAATATAGGGTCATCCCATTGAAAAATATAATTGGGATTTCCAGCAATAACTGTTGTCCAAGCCATTCCATCACAAGAACCAAAACAAGTTACACTATCTGCCTGAGTGGTTAATGTTGGTCCATTTGTATTGCTAATTAATACAATAAATTGTTGTGTACATGAAATGTTATCAGAAATATCTAACGTATATGCACCAGGACACAAATTATTAATGGTAGCTGTTGATTGACCACCTGGTGACCAAGAATAAGTGTATGGAGCACCAGCACCACCACTAGGAACAACGGTAATTGAACCATCGCACAAACCACAAGTAGCATCTGTTGGAGTAATTACCGCAGTTATAGGAATCCCTTCTCCTATTGTTATACTTGATGTATCCGAACAACCGTTTATATCTGTTACAGTTACAGAATAATTTCCTGCACATAATGCAGTAATTGTTGGGGTGGAAGCATTAGTTGACCATAAATAAGTGTAAGGACCTGTTCCTCCCATAGGGGTTGCTGTAGCTTGTCCATCACAAGAACCATTGCAATTTGCTGCTACTCCAGAAGTTGTAACAGTTAAAATAGTGGGTTGATTAATTGTTACTGTTTGTATATAAGAACATCCAACACCATCTGTTATGGTATCAAAATAAATACCAGCACACAAACCTCCAATAGCATTAATGGTAAAACCATTACTCCAGCTATGTGCATAAGGAGGTGTTCCTCCATTTGGAACTACCAACGCAGAACCGTCACATGCTCCATTGCAAGTAGTACCCATAGTAGTAACTGTTGCAGAAATAGAATTATTGTCAGTAATTGTAACAGGTTGTACGGTAACACAACCATTACCATCAGTTACTTTAACGGTATAGTTTCCAGCACATAATCCATTTATACTAGAAGTTGTAGGCTGAGGTAATGGAGGAGCTGTAGGAGTAGTCCACAAAAACGAATAACTTGGATTTCCTGATGTAACGGTAGCCAAAGCAAATCCATTACAAACACCATCACAACTAGCATTCACTACATTTACCGAAACAGTTGAACCACCAGTACTGCTCACTGGAATTAAAAACGATTGCATACAACCATTGGCATCGGTAATTTCCAACACATAGGTGCCAGCTGGAAGACCATTAACAATTGGTGTAACAAATCCAACAACTGGAGGTGTTTGCCATAAATAGGTGTGAACTCCAGTTCCACCTGAGGATAAGGAAACATTGATAGCACCATTGTTACTTCCACAAGTAGCGGGAGTAATTACTGCGTTATCAACTATTAAGGAAGGTTCGTTAATGTTTACCGTATCATTTGTTGAACAACCATTAAAATCAGTTACTGTAACAATATATGTTCCAACGCACAACCCAGTAGCAGTTGCTGTGGCTTGAGATAAAGGATCATTCCATTGATACGTATAAGGAGCAGTTCCTCCCAGAGGAGTTGTTGTAGCAGTACCATCACAAGTGCCATTGCAACTTGCATCAGTTGTTGTTGATGAAACAGACAATAAATTTGGACTTGTTATATTAAAATTAACAACAGTTGTACAACTATTGTAATCAGTAATTGTTACGTTTACAGAACCAATACATAATCCAGAAGCACTTGATGCTGTTGAACCATCGTGTGACCAGACGTAAGTATAAGGAGGTGTTCCTCCAGTTGGAGTTACACTTGCTGTACCATCACAAGTACCATTACAGGTTGCATTGGTAAAGGTAGAATTTGCTGAAATAGCACTAGCTTCTCCAACTACTACAGTTGTAGCCAATACACAATTACTAAAATCTGTAAGGGTAAGAAAGTAGTCGCCAGCACACAATCCTGTTAATGTACTGTCATTTGCATAAGGTCCTCCTGAAGGAATAGACGTCCAAGCATAAGTGTATGGAGGAGTTCCACCAATACCAATCACATTCAAAGAACCATCACAAGCCCCATTACAAGTGGCATCATTAACAGTTGCGGTAACACCTTCTGGACCTGTTGGGTTGCTTACTCCAATAGTAAATATTGCAACACATCCTTGAGCATCTGTTATGGTGTCTGTATAAAAACCCGCACCTAAATTAGGGTTTGATGGACCAGAAACACCGTTAGACCATGAATGAGAATAGCCAGGTGTTCCTCCAGTTGGAAACATAACAATAGACCCATCGGAAACTCCGCAATTTGCAGGAATAATTTGCTCATTATCATCAATTGGTAATGGTTCGGTGATATTAATTGACCCAACAAAAGTACAATTGTTAGAGTCAGTCACTGTTACGGTATAAATGCCTGGACAAAGACCTGTGACCGTTGAGTCTGTGTTTAATCCAATTAAACATCCACCAACCCACGAATAAGAATAAGGAGGAGTTCCACCAATAGGTGTTACTGTACCTGTTCCATCATCGGCACCATTACAGGTAACATTGGTGCTGTCTAGAGTCACATTTAATAGTGATGGAGCAGTTACAATGTAAGAACCGTTAGCAGAGCAACCATTATCGTCCGTAACAACAACAGTAAAAGTATCTTCACATAAATTGATAATTCCAGGATTTGTTAAAGGATTTGGTGATGCATTAGCAGACCATTGATAGGAATAGGAACCTATTCCTCCACTTGGTGTGGAAAGAGCAGTACCGTCACACACGGCTGAACAGCCAATAGGTGTTCCTGTAACATTGGCAAAAAGAGCAGCTGGTTCAGTAATGGTAATTGTTTGAGAAGTAATACAACCATTACTATCTATTACAGTAACAGTATTGGTTAAAAAAGGAGGGCATAAATTAAAAATAGAATCATTGTTTTGTCCATTTGGAGCCCAACTATATGTATAAGGAAGAGTTCCTCCATTTACGATAACACCCTCTATACCATCACAAGCACCATTACAACTGATGTCTATTCCAATTGGCATAGAAGTTAGTGCCAGAGGTTGAGTAATCGTATCAAATACATCAATAAAACAACCATTAGAATCTGTAATAGTAATTTGATAAGGACCTGCAGGTAAGTTTAAAGCACCAGGACCTGAACTTACGTTAGGAATCCATACATAAGTATAAGTTCCACCTGTACCACCAGTTGGAGCAAGCGTAATACTACCAGTAGAATTACCATTACAAGCCACGTTTACAACCACATCATTTGGAACGATAAGAGTTGGTTCAGGAATGTTTAAAGTTTCGGATTGTATGCAACCGTTAGAATCTGTAACAGTAACTGTTGCAGATGGAGGACATACATTATTAATGTCTGGAACATCCCAAGTTATCACATAAGGCGGAGTTCCTCCAGTTGGAGAAGAAGAAACCATTGCATCACAAGCACCATTACAGCTAACCAATTGGTCAATGCTTCCATTAGGAAATAAAACAGGTGGAGCAATAGGCATATTTACAGAATCGGTACTTGCACAACCATTAGCATCAGTTACTGTTACAGAAACCCATCCAGGGCATAAACTGTCAGCATATGAGGAATCAGGATAATTGGTAATTGTACCAGTACTCCATACAAAAGTATAAGGACCTACTCCACCAGATGGGATAGCTAATGCAGTACCATCACATAAACCATTACAACTGATACCAATAATAGATGGTGTTATTATGATAGTAACAATATTAGTAATTACTGTAGTATCTTGGGCAGTACATCCATTGGTATCAGTAACAGTAACCGTATAGGTTCCAGCACATAATCCTGTAGCCGTTTGCGTAATTTGACTTCCAGCATTAGCATCCCATAAATACGAATAACCTGGAGTTCCACCACTTGGAGTAGCTAAAGCTGTACCGTCACAAATAGTTCCACAACTTGCATTAGTTGGACTGGCAACAACTGTTAAAGGCACTGGATTAGTTATGTTAACGGTGTCTTTACCAATACAACCATTCGTATCGGTTACCGTAACAATATATTGTCCTGCACTTAATGGTCCAATAGATTGGGTGCTGTATGGTCCACCTGGTCCAGTCCATAAATAATCATAAGAGGGAACTCCTCCAGAAGGTAAAGAAGTTGCTGTTCCATTATTGAGCCCATTACAAGTAATGTTGGTAAACTGTGCATTGGGTAAAATATTAGAAGGTTCGAAGATGGTTATCGTGTCATTAACGGTACATAATGAATCGTCAGTTATAGCTACATAATAATTTCCGCCGCATAAGTTATTAATAGCATTACCAGAAAAAGGGAAAGGTAATCCACCAGCAGGAATAGAGTCCCAAATAACACTTATATAATTACCTGTTCCACCTGCAGGTACTGTAATAGCAGAGCCATCACACATACCAAAACAAGAAACATCATTAGTGGTAGTGGTAGTTGTTAATAAGGGATATTCAGTAATGTTAAAATTAAGAGGAAGTGTACAACCATTGGCATCAGTTATTAGTGCAGTATGAGGTGCTCCAGGAGCTATTGCTCCACAAAGATTAATAATTGTATTTGAACCACCTATTGGAATTGGAATTCCTACTGCACCATCCCAAGAAACAGTATAAGGGCCAACACCTCCTGTGGGAGAAACAGTTGCCGTACCATTGCAGCCATTATTACAAGTAACATTTACAGTAACTAAATTACCCACAATAGGTAATTGTGGATTAACGGTAACACTAGCACTTGCAGGGCAACCAACAGAATCGGTAACATTTACCGTATAAGTACCAGCACATAAACTCCAAATGGTGTCGGTTCCTTGTCCTGGACCAACTTGCCCTGTTGGAAGAGAATTCCAAAAATAAATAAAATCTATTGCAGGATTTCCTGTACCACCTGAAGCAGTAACTCCAGCAGTTCCATCACATGAATTGAAACAACTTTCACCTGTAGAAGCCATTACTAAAACAAGTGGAAGGGGTTCTAAAATGATAACGCTATCTATTGCACTACATCCAAAAGAATCTACTACCGTACAAATATACGTGCCTGGGCATAAGCTTGCGATAGACTGTGTTAAACATGGCGAACAAGAAGGACCAGTCCAAGAGTAAGTGAAATCTATGGCAGGATTTCCTGTTCCTCCAGTTGGAGCAACAGTTGCTGTGCCATTACAAAAACCAGGACAAGAAATGTTGGTGGAACTTGGATTAACCACCAAAACAGGTGGTTCGGTAATGTTAACTGTATCTGATACGGTACATAAATTAGTGTCCGTAATATTAACGATATATTGACCAGGACATAAATTAAATATAGAATCGGTACCTTGCCCATTTGCTATGCCAGGGTTGGGTACCCAAACATAGGAATACGGTTGTGTTCCGTTAAAAGCATTGGTTGTTGCTGTTCCATTACAAGCATTAAAACAAGTAACATCGGTAGTTGTAGTGGTAGTTAATAAGGTATCAGGTTCGGTTATCGTAAAAGTAAAAATAGTATCGCAACCGTTGGCATCAACGATAGTATCAGAATAATTGTTTGGACATAAACCAACAACAGTTGAAACAGCACCAACGTCAACTTGTCCAGTATTCCAATTGTGGGTGTATGGTGCAACTCCACCACTCATTACTGTTACAGTTATAGTACCATCACAAGCACCGCCACATTTTACCATTGTAGAGGAGGTGTCAATTTGTAATTGGGGCGGTCCGGTGATGGTAATTATTTCTTCACCAGTACATCCATTGGCATCGGTAACGACAACAGTATCAGCATCTCCTGCACATAAATTGATAATACCTGCAGTTGTTTCTCCGTTAGGTGACCATAAGTAGGTATAAGTTCCTGCTCCAGTTCCGCCTGTTGGGGCAGCAGTTGCCGTACCCGTACAATAACCAAAACACGTTACATCAACAACATTCACATTAGGAATTACTGCTGCAGGTTCTGGTACGAAGTACGTAAAAGTATCAATACAGCCATGACCATCCGAAACTTCAATGTAAAAGGTGTCTGAACATAAACTATCTATGGTGATAAATTGTGTGTTAGAATTTTCCCATGGATTGATTGGAGGAAGACCCTGTACATTCCAATTTGCATAAGGTGCGCCTGTATAACCTTCAAATAAAACACCATCGCACGAGTCTTTACAAGAAGGCTGAGTAATGGTATTTACAAAATTCACAATTTCAGGATGCCCTTCAACAGTGCCAGTTGGGGCTAAAATTGTCCCATCACAATCATTGGATATTACTGCTGTGTAAACATTCGGGCATAAATTATAAATGGTGTCCGATCCATTTGGTCCAGGAATTGGACATGCAAAACACTCACCATTCCAGACATTAACACCAAGCCCACCTGGAAGCCAATCTACAAAAGCATTTGGACAATTTGTTGTAAAGGTAACAATTAGCTCACCATCACAAATGCCACCACAAGAAACGGTATCGTTGGTTACTGTTTGATTGTTTATAGTTTTGTTAGCAGCTTCTCCACCTGATTGTTTAATAAAATAATTATCTCCACCTTTATCTACTGCATTCTTATCAGAAGATATAACGTAAATGGTTGTTTGAGAGAAATCGGAATTAAATTTAACAGGACTAGTTTTAAAAGAGTTATAAGCAAGAATAGTCGATTCTTTTGAAATTAACTTTCTTTTTTGGTTGGAGTTGGAAATAAAGGAACTACAAAGCACATCATTACCATTCAAATCTATTGTCCCTCGAATTAAATTAATACTATTTTCATGTGCTTGGAGGGGGCTGTTAAATAAGTATGTTCCTAGACCATCAAAATAAAAATCAGCTTTCCATTTATACCAGCCAAAATATAAAGGATGATCAATGTTTTGATTGCTTTTAAAATAAATGGAAGATTCAATTTCATTGGTGAAATTAGCTCTTACATCGACATTTCCATAGATATCAATTGTAGTAGTGGAAGAAGATTTTATCGTAAAATCTAGCTTATTTTCTGCAATTATTAAATTTTTGAGTGAAATGTTGTTGGAAATAATAACCGTTTGGTTGGATTGACTAAAAGAATGAGTATCAAAAAAAACATCATCATTCATTGAAGGAACTCCAATACCTCCATTTCCACCAGAGCTATTTGACCAATGGATGGGGCTGCTCCAGTTACCACTGTTTCCAACCCAATAAAAGTTGCCTGCAAAAGCATCGCAAAAAAGGAATAAGCTTAATAGGGTTGTTAAAAATAGAGATTTTCCGAAATTCATTACTATAAATTTGTTTAAAACAATGTTATGGTTACGACAATGATACAAAATATGTTGCTAATTAAGTAATTTTATTTCTTAGTTGTACACAAAAAGACGTTGATTACCCATAGATAGTTGCAATTATAGAACACTTAATTATCGAATTAAAAAGAAATTTTTAATCCATTGGTTATTAAGACAAGAGAAAAGAATTCACTATTTGCAAGAACTCTGTGGGGTTTTCGGCATGTAACCAATGGCCACTATTCATACTTTTTATTTCAGCAATTGGAAAGATTTTTTTTATCAAATCAGTATCACTTTCTAAAATATAATCCGATTTTTCTCCTTTAATAAAAAGTGTTGGTTGGTTAAAAGTTATAGGATGAGCAATTTCAATTCCCATTTCCTCAATAGTTGCATTGATTACCGAAAGGTTAAATCGCCATGCTAAATTATCTTCACCTTTCCAATACAAGTTCTTCAATAAAAATTGGCGGGTTGCAAAATCTGTAATTGTTTTACTCAATTCTTCATCTGCACTTTTTCGAGTTTTTATTTCTTCAAAATTTAACAATAATAGTGCGTTAAGAATAGCAGTGTGATGAACTGGATAAGCTTTTGGTGCAATATCAGCAACAATTAATTTTGAAAGCTGATTTGGATAATTCATGGCAAATTGCATGGCCGTTTTACCTCCCATCGAATGTCCTAAAATTATGGGATTCACTATGTTATTTTGCAGGATAAATTCATATAAATCAGTAGCCATTAATTCATAATTAAATTCATCAGTATGTGGCGACTGACCGTGATTACGAGCATCAACGATAAATACTTTAAAATTTTCGCCTAATTTTTTTGCGAAGGTTAGCCAATTGTCTAACGAACCAAACAATCCATGTAAAATAATTAAGGGTTCACCGTTACCGAATTTTTTAAAATTTAATTGCATCGTTTATAAAATAAATCCAAAGTTCGTTTTTTTGATGTAATACAGAATATATATCTTTGATGAAATAAAAATGATTTCGATGAATAGTATAAAAGTAGTTGGTGAAAATAAAAAGGAATTTACAATAGACATTGAAAAAAATTCAAACTCAGGGTTAATCAATAACGAAAAATTTGAGTGGGATGTCATCAAAGTAAAAGAAAACGTTTTTCACGTCCTAAAAAATAATAAGTCATATAATGTAGAAGTGCTTAGCATTAACAAGGAAGATAAGTTGTTTTTTATTAAAGTAAATGGGATTAAGTACAAGTTTACTATTAAAGATAAATATGACGAATTGTTACATACTTTAGGAATGGATAACTTAGTGAATAACAAGGTTGCTGAGTTAAAAGCACCAATGCCAGGTTTGATATTAGGAATTTCAGTAACTATTGGAGATACTGTTAGTAAAGGAGATACATTGTTGATTTTAGAAGCTATGAAAATGGAAAATAGTATTAAATCGCCTACCGATGGAGTAATAAAAAATATAGCTGTTAAAAAAGGTGAAACTGTTGAAAAAAACCAAGTGATTTTAAATTTTTTATAGCATGTTAGAAAGTTTAAAGTTTAAAGTTCAGCGTTTAAAGTTGAAAGATTTTCTTCTTTTTTCATTGATAATTTTTACCTCTTGTTTCACTTCTTGTAAAAGTGACTCAACAAATAATGATGCAAAAAATCAAAACCTTGATTCTTTAAATAATAGTTCAATTTCAACTGGCGAGCCCAAAATTATTGAGCCTATGGTTGATGAAAAAATTGAAGTATTAACCAATAACGGAATTACATTAACCGAACTTAAATCGGATAATAATAAAAATGCATCCATTCAATTAAACACCAAACAATTTACAGAAGGGATAAATCAATTGCAGTTTTCGGTTGATAATGTTGATAATTATACCATTTCTTATTTAGCCAACAACTATTCTTTAACCCAATTTTCTGTTACTAATATTAAAGTAGAGTTGCTATATGGCAATAATGTTTTTTTAGCCTTTTTAACCGATAAAAATAACTTTAGCATCAAAACCAATAAAGGAAGTGTTTTAAAAAATGCAGTATTGGGAGGTGATATAGAAAGCTTGTTCGACATGAATCAACCGCATTTATTTTATTATTTACCACAATCAGAAACTATAAATCCTATTTTAGATTTTTATTTAGTAAACACTTCTATTTCAGAAAATGGAAACAGAGTAAAAGTTACGATTAACGAAACTGAATTTAGTATTACTAAATGGGCAGCTTACCAGATTTCTGGATTAAAAAAACCAAGCAATACCATTCGAATTCAGTTGTTAGATAAAAACGGAAAATTAATAGAAGGTCCTTTTAATGATTCGGGAGAAAGGAGTTTTAATTTGATTAATAAATCTAGTAAGTTGGATGTTTAAAATTTCATCCGATGACTTTAAGCCATCCGATGAAATTTTTGATTTTATATAACCTCCAACAACGTTCTAAAAGCAACAAATTTTCCTTGATACCTATCTAAATGTTCTTTTTGTAAACGAGGAGCATGGTTTTGTTGATAGTTTTCTAAATCTTCCATACTTAAACAAGTGTATTGTACCGCATAGGTGTGGCCTGTTTCGTCTTCGGTGGTGCTTAATACCTTACAAATTTTATTTTCAATAAAAACCCCAGTATTCATCACCGCAGGAATATGAACTTCTTTCATCCAAACAATCCAATCGGCATGAATTTCTTCCTCAACATTAACGGTTACATTGTAAATTATCATACTACAAAGTTAATGTTTTTTAGTTGTCGTCATTCAGAACGAAGTTTTGTTTTCGATTTTTCGAAACAACAAAACAAAGTGAAGAATCTGATTAAAAGATTGCTTCTCCGAAAAATCGGAACAGGCTGTTCATCGCAATGACTAAGTCAGATACATTTTCAACAAAAATTAACACTTATCAACAAACACAAAAATAAGGCATTAGCAAATTGGTTTAGGGGTTAAAAAGAAGTAAAATTGCAACTTATTTTAAATGTGTAAAATGAGCCAAACGAAGATTAAAAACGCACTTATTTCTGTATTCCATAAAGATAATTTAGAACCAATCATTCGCCAATTACACCAATTAGGAATTGAGATGTATTCTACTGGTGGTACTCAAGAATTTATCGAAAAATTAGGAGTTCCAGTAACTGCTGTAGAAACTTTAACCTCTTATCCATCTATTTTAGGCGGAAGAGTAAAAACATTACACCCAAAAGTTTTCGGAGGAATATTGAGCAGAAGAGGGTTGGATGGAGATATCGCTCAGTTAGAAGAATTTGAAATACCAGAAATAGACCTAGTAATTGTGGATTTATATCCTTTTGAGGCGACTGTAGCTTCTGGAGCAGGTGAACAAGATATTATTGAAAAAATTGACATAGGAGGAATTTCATTGATTCGGGCAGCAGCTAAAAATTTTAAAGATGTGTTAATTGTTTCCTCAAGAGGGCAATACGAATTTTTATTAAATCTATTAACTACAAAAAATGGACTATCCAATCTTGAAGATAGAAAACAATTAGCAAAAACTGCTTTTAATATTTCATCGCATTACGATACTGCTATTTTTAATTGGTTTAATGATGGAGAAGATAAGGTTTTTAAACAAAGTATTCTTCAGTCACAAACCTTGCGATATGGTGAAAATCCTCATCAACAAGGTGTTTTTTATGGAAATTTAGATGCCATGTTCGATAAATTGCATGGCAAAGAATTATCCTATAACAATTTATTAGACGTTGATGCAGCTGTAAATTTAATAGCGGAATTTCCTAACAAACCTACTTTTGCAGTGCTAAAGCACAACAACGCTTGTGGAATAGCTACCAGAGATAATTTATTAGATGCATGGAAAGCAGCTTTAGCAGGAGATCCTGTTTCTGCTTTTGGAGGAGTATTAATCTCCAACAAAAAAATTGACAAAGCAACAGCAACCGAAGTTAATAAATTATTTTGCGAAGTGATTATTGCCCCAGCTTATGAAGATGCTGCATTAGCAACACTAAAAGAGAAAAAAAACAGAGTTATTTTAGTTCAAAAAAATGTTGAATTACCAAAAAAACAATTTAGAACTGCTTTAAACGGAGTGTTAGAACAAGATAAAGATTTTAGAACCGCAAATAGAGCTGATTTTACTTCAGTAACTGAAAAGAAACCAACACCACAAGAAATTATTGATTTAGAATTTGCCAATAAATTAGTAAAACACACCAAATCAAATACCATTGTTTTCGCAAAAAACGAACAATTATTAGCTAGTGGAACTGGTCAAACTTCAAGAGTAGATGCCCTAAATCAAGCCATAGTAAAAGCAAAAGCATTTGGTTTTGATTTAAAAGGAGCAGTAATGGCTTCAGATGCTTTTTTCCCTTTTCCTGATTGTGTAGAAATAGCAGATAATGCTGGAATAACGGCAATAGTACAACCTGGAGGATCTATTAAAGATAAAGAATCTATCGATTATTGTAATGCACATCAAGTTGCAATGGTAATAACAGGAATTCGTCACTTTCGTCATTAACCCGGAAAATTCACAAATTTTCTACGATATAAGTAATACCAACAAATTTAGCTATTTTCAATAGCCCAAATTTGGGTATTACTAAATCGGGATTAACCGCTTTGCATCCCACAGCCTTTCGCACATTCATACAATTCGCTTCGATTTTGCATGAATAAAGCGAGTTAAAAAAAGTTATAATCATTAACAAAATGATGTTTATCATTTGTAATTTTGAAATTGTGAGATGGAATATTAAATGGTACATTTACCTCACTTCAAACTAAGATAGATATTTAAAATTACACATGGGATTATTTAGTTTTTTAACACAAGAAATAGCAATAGATTTAGGAACTGCTAATACACTTATCATTCATAATGATAAAGTAGTTGTTGATGAACCATCTATTGTTGCTAAAGATAGAATTACAGGTAGAATTATTGCAGTAGGAAAAAAAGCAATGCAAATGCATGGGAAAACCCATGAAGATATAAAAACGATTAGACCTTTAAAAGATGGCGTAATCGCCGATTTTGATGCTGCAGAGCACATGATTAGAGGAATGATTAAAATGATGAATCCCAAAAAACAACTAATTACTCCTTCACTAAAAATGGTTATCTGCATTCCTTCTGGAATCACAGAAGTAGAAAAAAGAGCGGTAAAAGATTCAGCTGAACATGCAGGAGCAAAAGAAGTATATTTAATTCATGAACCGATGGCCGCAGCTATTGGTATTGGAATAGATGTGTTGGAGCCTATGGGAAATATGATTATTGATATAGGTGGTGGTACTTCAGAAATTGCGGTAATAGCATTAGGGGGTATTGTTTGCGATAAATCCATTCGGGTAGCAGGTGATGATTTTACTAACGATATTGTTGAATATATGCGAAGACAACATAATTTATTAATTGGGGAACGTTCAGGAGAACAAATAAAAATAGAATGTGGTTCTGCATTAACAGAACTTGAATTCCCTCCAGAAGATTACGCAGTTCAGGGAAGGGATTTAATGACTGGAACACCTAAAGAAATTGTTGTTTCTTATTCTGAAATTGCTCATGCATTAGATAAATCAATCGCAAAAATTGAAGATGCCATATTAAGTGCTTTAGAAATGACACCACCAGAATTATCTGCCGACATTTATAAAACAGGATTGTATTTAGCTGGAGGTGGTTCTATGCTTCGAGGATTAGATAAGCGTATTTCTAGCAAAACTAAATTACCAGTTCACATAGCCGATGATCCGTTGAGATGTGTAGCAAGAGGAACAGGGATAGCTTTAAAGAACATAAGCAGACTCCCTTTCCTAATGAAAAACTAAAAAAATAACTTGAATAATGAGGAATTTAATACAGTTCTTTACTAAAAATTCTTATGTATTTATTTTCCTTTTTTTGCTAACTATTTCATTTGTTTTATTAGTTAAAAATAATAATTATCAGAATTCGAAAGTTCTCAATTCCTCCAATTTTTTGATTGGAAACTTATATCTTACAGTTGATAATATATATGATTATTTTGAATTAAAAGAAGTGAATAAAAAATTAGCAGCACAAAATGCTCATTTACAATCTACCAATATTCGTTCTTTTGAAAAAATCTTTGGAACAACTGTTATTATAGAAGATACCAGCTATTCTCAGAAATATATTTATTTATCAGCTAAAGCAATAAATAGTACTACAAATAATAGAGAAAACTACATTACTTTAGATAAAGGAGCTTTAAATGGAATAAAAGCAGGAATGGGAGTTGTTTCACCTGATGGTGTTGTTGGAACAGTAAAAAACGTTTCACAAAATTTTTGTTCTGTCATGTCTGTTTTACATGAAAAAAATGCAGTAAGTGCTAAAATTAAAAAATCTGGTTATATTGGTTCAATTGTTTGGAAATTAGGAGATTATAGAATAGCTCAATTAAAAGACATACCCAACCATGTAAAACTTCAAATCGGAGATACCATTATTACAAGTGGATATTCTATGGTTTATCCAAAAGGAATTCTTATCGGTAGGGTAAAAGAATTTGATTTACCCGAGGGAGAAAATTTTTTTAACATTAAAGTTGAGTTTTCGGTTGATTATAAAAAATTATCTCATGTTTATATAATTAAATCGTTGATGAAAGAAGAACAACAAAAGTTAGAAGCATTGAATGTGATAGAAAAATGATAAGTATAATAGTTAAACAGGTAGTCATCTTTTTTATTTTAGTTCTTTTTCAAGGATTAATATTGAATAATATCGAACTCGGTGGTTATATTGTACCATTTCTGTACATCATATTTATTTTGGCGTTACCATTTGAAACGCCAAAATGGTTGGTTTTATTTTTAGGATTTATTTTAGGATTAACTATTGATAGTTTTACCAACACACTTGGAATGCATACATCTGCTACAGTATTTATGGCTTTTTGTAGGGCTTATGTTTTAAAACTAATAGAACCAAGAGGAGGTTATGAATTTAATACCAAACCTAATGTTCAAATGATGGGATTGTCATGGTATTTTCTTTATGCCACAGTGTTGGTAGTGCTTCATCATTTTTTCCTATTTTATATCGAATCGTTTAAAATCTCCCAATTCTTTTACACTTTCGGAAGAGCAATTGCCAGTGTTTTTTTTACAATGGTGCTAGTTTTAACAGTTCAACTTTTCAATTACAAACCTTCAACTAAGGAATGATTGATTTATCCAATAGAAAATTTATTGTAGGTCTCATTTTTTTATTAATTGGGGTAATTTATTTGTTGAGGTTATTTAATATTCAAGTATGGAATAATAAATACAAACTCGATTCAGACAATAATGTTTTACGAGAAATTATACAATACCCGGCAAGAGGTTTAATATATGATAGAAATGGAGAGTTGCTGGTTTATAATGAAGCAGCTTACGATTTAATGGTAATTCCACAACAAGTAAAAAACATGGATACCATAGGATTATGTAACCTTTTGGAAATTGAAAAAAATGAATTTTTGGAGAAATTTACGTTAGCTAAAAATTATTCAAAATACAAACCCTCAACTTTTGTAAAAGAAATATCTTCATTATCGTATGCTAGTATCCAAGAACAATTGTTTAAATATCCTGGCTTTTTTGTTCAAACAAGAACATTAAGAAAATATCCAAGAAACAGTGCCGCACATATTTTAGGCTATATCGGAGAAGTAAATCAATCAGTAATAGATAAAAACCATTATTATCGATCTGGTGATTATATTGGAAAAAGTGGGTTAGAATCTTCTTACGAAGATTTATTGAGAGGTACCAGAGGTGTAAAACGTATTTTGGTAGATGTTCATAATAGAGAGAAAGGGAGTTATCAAAATGGATTAACTGATACAGTGGCTATTACAGGGACAACCATTTATACTTCCATAGATATCAAATTACAGGAATATGGCGAACAATTAATGAAAAATAAAATTGGAAGCATTGTCGCCATCGATCCAGAAACAGGTGAAATCCTTTCTTTAATATCCTCTCCAAATTATGACCCTAACTTATTAGTAGGGAGAGATGTACGGAAAAATTATCCAGTATTGAGTACCGATAGTTTAAATCCATTATTTAATAGAGCAATAATGGCAAAATATCCGCCAGGTTCTATTTTTAAAACAGTACAAGCTCTTGTCGCATTAGAAGAAGGTGTGATTACAGAAAACACAGGTTTTTCTTGTATAAAAAGTTTGGTAAACTGCCACAACCACCCACCAGCAAATAATGTTTCGGAATCTATTAAAATGTCTTGTAATCCTTATTATTATCAGGTTTTTAGAAAAATAATCCAACAAAAAAGATCAAAAAGCATATTTAAAGATAGTGAAATAGGCTTAGGAATTTGGTCAAAAAAAGTTAAAAAATTTGGTTTTGGAAGCGATATGGGCGTTGATTTTCCTGGTGTTAAAAGTGGTTTTGTTCCTGATGTTGCTTTTTATAATAAGTGGTATGGTGAAGGACGTTGGGCGTTTAGTACTATCTATTCATTAAGCATAGGACAAGGTGAGGTTGGCGTAATTCCACTACAAATGGCAAACCTATCTGCAATTATTGCTAATAGAGGGTATTATTACATACCACATTTTATTAAAAAAATTGATAAGATAGAAAAAATTCCATCTCAATTTACTAAAAAACAATATGTAGGTGTTCACCAAAAATACTTCAATTTAGTTGTTGATGGTATGTATCGAGTCGTTAATGAGCCTGGCGGAACCGCTAGAAGGGCAAAAATAAATGATTCCATTTTAGTCTGTGGGAAAACAGGTACAGCACAAAATCCTCACGGAGAAGATCATTCTGCTTTTATAGCATTTGCACCTAAAGATAACCCAAAAATTGCCATTGCAGTTTATGTGGAAAATGCTGGTTTTGGTGGAACTTGGGCTGCACCTATTGCTAGTTTAATGATGGAATTATACTTAATAGGCACTATCGCACCTGAAAATATTGAAAAAGAAAAAAGAATATTAGAAGCCAATTTAATGAATGTAATTCCTAAAAAAAAGCCTAAATAATGAGAGGATATCGGAACATATTTTCTAATATAGATTGGGTAGTGGTTGGCATTTATTTGTTGCTTGTTTTTTTTGGTTGGATAAATATTTATGCAGCAGTTTATAATGAAGAACATTTTAAAATTTTTGATATTTCTCAATTGTATGGAAAACAAATGATGTGGATTGGATTTGCCTTAATCATAGCATTTATCATACTTTTAGTTGAAGGCCAATTTTTCACCTCTTTTGCATTTCCAATTTATATTGGAGTTATTTTCTTATTGCTTGGAGTACTATTGTTTGGTGAAGAGGTACATGGTGCACGCTCTTGGTTTAAAATTGGAGATTTTGCATTGCAACCTTCTGAATTTGCAAAATTTGCAACCGGGTTGGCTTTAGCAAAATATCTTTCTGCACTTAACATAAAAATGGGCGACCTTAAAACTAAAGTCATCGCCTCAATTATTATAGGAATTCCTGCACTTTTAATATTAATACAAGGAGATGCCGGATCAACACTAGTTTATATCGCTTTTGTTTTTATGATGTATAGAGAGGGGTTATCTGGAAATATCTTATTATTTGGATTATTAGCAATTGTTGTTTTTGTATTAACATTAATTTATGGCTCTGTTCATGTTATTATTACAGCCTCTTTTGCGTATCTAATTTTTCATACCCTTATAAAATATAATTTAAAAACAACTATTATTTCAGTAATCGTTTTTTCTTTTTTTGTTTATACCTATTATCATTATGACTTTAATGAGAAATATGCTTATTATTTTATTGGCATTTCTTTGTCAACATTACTGTTGTTTTTAGTTTTTAAAAAAGAAATGAGAGATAAAGCAATTCACTTTGTTGGAATTTTAATATTTGTATTAACGTGTTTTTACATTTTTAGTATCGATTTCACTTTTAATAATATTTTAAAAGAACACCAACGTACTCGGATAACTGTTCTTTTGGGAGAAGAGGATAAATTGATTGAACAGATTGATGAGTTAACTTTAGAGATGAATGAGATAAAATTAAATAAAGAGGTAAAAATTAACATCAACAATGACTTAATCGAGAAAAAGACACATTTAAAAGATTTGCGTCAAGGAGATGGATGGAATATTAAGCAATCGCTTATTGCAATAGGCTCTGGAGGATTTATGGGTAAAGGTTTTTTAGAAGGCACTCAAACAAAGTTTAATTTTGTGCCAGAGCAAAGCACTGATTTTATTTTTTGCACTATAGGTGAAGAGTGGGGGTTTATAGGAACTTTTATTGTTGTATGCCTCTATTTAGGTTTATTTTTAAGACTACTTTTTTTAGCAGAAAGACAGCGCTCCATTTTTACCAGAATTTACGGATATTCTGTTGCCTCTATTATGTTTTTCCATTTTTTTGTCAATATCGGAATGACCATTGGACTGATTCCAGTAATTGGAATCCCATTGCCATTTATTAGCTACGGTGGTTCTTCCTTATGGTCTTTTACCATCCTTCTTTTTATTTTTTTAAAACTGGATTCCGAACGACTTTTAGTGTTGAGGTAGTGTTGAGTTAAAAGTTTGAGGTTTCCCGCCCGAACGTACTTTTTCGGTACGGGCTGGGAGGTTTGAGAGCCTATCCGACCACTGGAGAATTTAAAGTTCACAGTACACTATTAATATCAAATTCCAAAAAAGTTGATATATTTTTGGATTGTATTCCAAAAAAGTTGTATTTTGAATAAAATTAACAAGAATGATACAGCGAATTATTGAACATCAAATCCAAGAAAAGCTATTTCAAGGAAAAATAATTACCCTTATTGGTGCTCGCCAAACTGGGAAAACAACGTTGTTGAAGAAATTGATGGAGAATCAACAGAATCCAACTATTTGGCTTAATGCCGATGAATTTGATATAAAAGAACGATTCAAGAATCCAACATCTACAGCCTTAAAATCATTGATTGGAAATAACAAATTAGTGATGATTGATGAAGCTCAGAACATTGATGAAATTGGTTTAGCCTTAAAATTATTAATCGACACCTATCCCGAAATTCAAGTAATTGCAACAGGTTCATCGGCTTTTGAACTACAAAATAAAATGAATGAGCCGTTAACAGGAAGAAAATTTGAATTTCAATTGTATCCTTTTTCATATACCGAATTGGCAAACCATACTTCCGAATTGATTGAAAAACGAATGTTGAAACATCGCTTGGTTTTTGGCTCGTACCCTGAGGTAGTAAATAATTTAGGCAACGAAATTGAAGTGCTAAAACTGCTTTCCGATAGTTATTTGTATCGCGATTTGTTGATGCTCGATGCCATTAAAAAACCCGAAAAATTAATCAAACTTTTGCAGGCATTAGCCTACCAACTAGGAAACGTAGTTTCGTACAACGAAATTGGTAATTTAATCGGGATCGATAGCAAAACAGTAGAATCATACATTCAACTACTCGAAAAATCGTTTGTTGTTTTTCGTTTACCTTCCTTTAGTAGAAATTTAAGAAATGAGTTAAAAGCTTCCAAGAAAATATATTTTTACGACAACGGAATTAGAAATGCCCTGATTTCTTCGTTCCAAATTTTAGAAGGGCGACAAGATATTGGTGCGTTATGGGAAAACTATTTAGTTTCGGAACATTTGAAACGAAACAACTACGCCAAATTTTATGGAAACACTTATTTCTGGCGAACCAAAGACAAACAAGAAATAGATTATGTAGAAGAAAAAGACGGAAAATTGAGTGCCTACGAGTTTAAATGGACAGACAAAAAGAAACACCAAATTACCAAAACCTTTACCAATGCTTATCCCGAAAGTAAAACGGCTATTATCCATTCGGATAATTATGAAAAATTCATCAGCCAAGATGTGTTGAGGTAAAGTCTCCCTTTGAAGGGAGATTTAGAGGGATGTTTTACTGAACTACAATTGTCTTTGTAATTGGAGCACCATTCTCAAATAATAATTTGATAAAATAACTGCCTTTTTTAAGTTGATTAGTTGCTAAAGTTATTTCATTTTCACTTTTAAAAAGGATGGGGATTTTAACTTCATTTCCTAAAATGTCATAAGCAACAACACCAATTAATCCTTGTACTTCTCCTTTAATCTTAAATTGATTATTAATAATAGGTGAGGGGTAAATATTGATATTTTTGACATTTAATTCTTCTATACTTGTAATGCAAATCAATTTAGTTATAGAGTCTTTACAATTTTGAGGATGAGTAACTAATAGAGTGACACTATAACAAGAATCAGGTGGTAAATCATATATATGCATAGGATTTGCTAGCATTGAAGTATTTCCATCGCCAAAATTCCAATCCCACAAATATGCAGGGAATGATTGATCGTAAAAATTAACAGTGTCAATATTAATATTGAAGGTAAAATCGACAATAAGAGAATCCACATTGATGAAAAAGGGTTTCGTTAGACTATCTGTATCTATACCATCACTAGCAATTAAAGTAACATCGTATGATCCAGGAGAATTATAAGCGTGTATAGGGTTTTGGATATTAGAAGTATCTCCATCACCGAAATCCCAGTACCAACTTGTGGCTATAGTTGGAGAACTATAAGAAGTAAAAGTTGTAGTGTCTCCTAAGCATATCCATGTTTGGTTAGCTGAGAAATTTATGGCAAACTGACTTTTCCCAATTTGAAAACTAAATAATAATAAAAGTAATATGGTCAGTTTTGTTTTCATATAATTCCTTCTTTCAATAAATCATGCAAATGAATAACTCCTAAATAAATATCATTATCTGCAACAATTAATTGAGTAATGTTATTGTTTTGCATTAATTCTAAAGCACTGGCAGCCAATTCATCTCCACTTATTGTTTTTGGAGTTGCAGTCATAATGGCTGCAGCCGATAAACTATCAAAATTAGTGGTTTTCTCCAACATTCTTCTTAAATCTCCATCGGTAACAATACCCACCAATTTGTTATTTTTGATAACTGCGGTAACACCCAATCGTTTGGAAGAAATCTCTACTATTACTTCTTTAATAGAGCTTTCAGGTTGTACTTCCGGTTTTTCGTTGTTAGGATAAATATCGGAAACCTTTAAAAATAATTTTTTTCCTAAAGCTCCACCAGGGTGAAATTTTGCAAAATCGGTACTATTAAAACCTCTGCATTTTAATAAACATACTGCCAAAGCATCTCCCATCGCCAGTTGTGCTGTTGTGCTACTCGTTGGAGCTAAATTATTGGGGCACGCTTCTTTTTCTACAAAAGTGTTTAGAGAATAATTTGCTTGTTTACCTAGATAGGAATCAACATTACCAGTAATGGCAATAATTGGGTTGCCAAAATTTTTAATTAGCGGAATTAATGATTTAATTTCAGGAGTATCCCCACTTTTAGAAATGCAAATCACTACATCATCTTTTAACACATTCCCTAAATCGCCGTGTATGGCATCAGCAGCGTGCATAAATATGGATGGAGTACCAGTAGAATTTAATGTGGCAACTATTTTCTGACAAATATTGGCACTTTTTCCAATTCCACTGATAACCACCCTGCCTTTTGAGTTTAAAATTAATTGAACAGTTTTAACAAAATCATCATTAATGGATTTTAACAAACCACTAATCGATGTCGCTTCAATAGATATAGTTTGACGGGCAATTTGTTTTATTTCTTCAGCAGAATTCAATTTGATAAATTTTTTTTACAAAAATATATTATAAATAATTTAATTGTCGTATATTTATATACAAATGTAAATGATTTAAAGAAACGAGCATGAATAAAGTTAATCAAATAACTCCATTGAAGAGAATGATTAAGTTTTGTTGAGAAAGTGAGGTAGTTCTCCCTAATCAAAGTATTGTTTTATTTTCCTTATTTATGCTTAATAAAATATAATAAACATAAGAAAACTATAATTGAATGCAAACGATAAAAGCACCACTATCTGAATATCTAAAAAAGTATTTTGGATTTAATACGTTTAAAGGCGAACAAGAATTAGTTATTTCAAATCTCCTTGAAAGCAAGGATACTTTTGTTATCATGCCAACTGGTGGCGGTAAATCTTTATGTTATCAATTACCAGCCTTAATGTGTGAAGGAACTGCTATTATTGTTTCGCCATTAATTGCTTTAATGAAAAACCAAGTGGATGCCATACGTGCAGTATCTACCGATGCTGGAATTGCACATTTTTATAATTCCTCGCTAACCAAAACAGAAGCAAAACAAGTTAAGGCTGATGTAACTAGAGGTGTAACAAAATTATTGTACGTTGCTCCAGAATCTTTAACCAAAGATGAAAATGTAGAATTTTTAAAAAGTATAAAAATTTCATTTTTTGCCATAGATGAGGCACATTGTATATCAGAGTGGGGACACGATTTTAGACCAGAGTACAGAAGGTTAAGAACAATAATTGAGGCAATAGACAGAGTTCCTATAATGGCATTAACAGCAACGGCAACCCCTAAAGTTCAAGAAGATATCCAAAAGAACTTAGGAATGACGGAAGCTAGGGTTTTTAAAGCATCTTTTAATCGACATAATCTTTATTATGAAATTCGTCCTAAAAAAGATGTAAAAAAAGAAATTATTCGATTTATTAAGCAGCATACCGGAAAATCTGGAATAATATATTGTTTGAGCAGAAAAAAAGTAGAAGAAATTGCAGAACTACTTCAGGTAAATGGAATAAATGCATTGCCTTATCACGCTGGTTTAGATTCAAGCACTAGAGTAAAAAATCAAGATGCATTTTTGATGGAAGATGCCGATGTGATTGTAGCAACAATTGCTTTTGGAATGGGAATTGATAAACCCGACGTTCGATATGTTATTCATCACGATATACCTAAAAGCTTAGAAAGTTATTATCAAGAAACTGGTAGAGCCGGAAGAGATGGGGGAGAGGGAATCTGTTTAGCATTTTATAGTTATAAAGATATTGAAAAACTCGAAAAATTTTTACATGGAAAACCAGTTGCTGAATTAGAAATTGGGTTACAGCTAATTTTTGAGATGGTTTCCTATTGCGAAACTGCTGTATGTAGAAGAAAACAATTGTTGCATTATTTTGGCGAAGATTATAAAGACTCCGATTGTGAAGATACTGGAATGTGCGACAACTGTGCTCATCCGAAAGAAAAATATGAAGGACAAGATGATGTTAAAATATTATTGGAATGTATTTTAGGGTTAAATGAAGTGTTTAAAGCCAAATACATCTCATCTTTTGTTTCTGGTATTGCAACTTCTGATATTAAATCTTTTGGCCATGATGCACACGAACTTTTCGGTAAGGGTGAGGATGAAAATAAGGATGAAAAATATTGGGAAGCTGTAATTCGTCAATGTATTATTGAAGGACTTGTTATTAAAGAAATAGAAAATTATGGTATTCTTAAAGTAAGTAAAAAAGGGAAAAACTTTATCAAAAATCCTACTTCTATTCAATTAGTAAAAGCACTCGATTATAGTGATGTTGATGATGGAGATATTGTTGTTCCCCAAAAGGGAGGAGGAGCTGCCGACGAAGTTTTATTTGCTATTTTAAAAGACATTCGAAAATCAATCGCAAAAGAAAAAGGATTGCCTCCTTATGTAATTTTTCAAGACCCATCGCTAGAAGATATGGCTACTCGCTATCCAATTACTATCGAAGAACTTACTAATATAACTGGTGTTGGGCAAGGGAAAGCGGAGAAATTTGGACAAGAATTTATTGAAACAATAGAACGTTATGTTGAAGAAAACGAAATTGAACGACCATTAGATATGGTGGTGAGATCCGTTGTCAATAAATCTGGATTAAAAGTATATGTGATACAAAGTATCGACAGAAAAATACCTATCATAGACATTGCAAAATCAAAAGGAAAAAGCGTAGATGATATTCTTACTGAAATTGAACACATTGTGCTTTCTGGAACAAAAGTAGATATTGATTATTACATTGATGATGAGATTGATGAAGCAGACCAAGAAGAGGTGTTTGAATATTTTATGGAATCAGAAAGTGATGATATTGAAGTTGCGTTAGATGAATTTGAAGGTTCTTTTTCTGAAGAAGAAATGCGTATGCTTCGCATAAAGTTTTTGAGTGAAGTGGCTAATTAATTATGAAAGTTACTTTCTTCCTTCATCATTGCTTCTATCTCCTCTATTGTTCTAGGAGCTTTTTCCGATAATATTTCCGGTCCAAGAGGGGTAATCAAAATATCATCTTCTATTCTAATTCCAATGTTCCACCATTTTGGGTCGCAGTCGGAGCCTTCTGGAATATAAATTCCTGGTTCAACAGTTATCACATTTCCTAGTTCTAATTCGTTATTTAAACCTGCATCATGAACATCCAAGCCTAAATAATGGGATGTTCCATGCATAAAATATTTTTGAACATGGTATCTTTTTTTAATAATACCGAGTTTTAACAAACCTTCAGCAATTACCCTTGTGGCAGCATCATGAGGTGCCCAAAATTTGTTGCCTACTTTACAAGAATCAATTCCTGCTTGCTGTGCTTTTAAAACAAGGCTGTAAATTAATTTTTCTTCTTCCGAAAACTTTCCACTTACAGGTAAAGTTCTAGTTACATCAGCGGTATAGCTATGATATTCAGCACCAATATCGCTTATCAATAAATTTTTTTCTGTTAATTTTTTTCTGTTGGTGTTATAATGAATAATGCAAGTATTTTCTCCACCACCCATAATAGAAGGGAATCCAGTGTATTCGGCTCCATTTTTCTTAAAAATATATTCAACTATTGCTTCGGATTGATATTCAGTCATGTTTGGTTTTAATGCTTTCATCAACTCAATTTGTGCTTCACAGGTAATATAAATAGCCTTCCTTAATAATCTAATTTCTTCTTCAGTTTTTATTTGTCTCAAACTGGCTAAAATATGAGGTAATTTATGTAAATCGATAGTAGTCAAATCTTGCGTTTTTAATTTAAAAGATTGAAGTAAACCATATAAATCTCCTTTCTCTGGAGTATTGGTAACATCTTCTCTAGGTTCAAAAATTAATACTTTATCAAATTTACTGTACTCATTATCAAACATTAAAAAAGATTCATTTTCCATTGCTGTTGCTAAACCTAACTCTTCTTTTGCTCCAATTATTCCTATTCTTTTTCCAGCCCATACCTCATTTTTTTTATCCTTTTTCTGAAGGAAAAGGATTTCATTGGTTTTTAAATTGCCTTTAAATTCTTGCTCTTCTTTATAAATGATAATAGCAGCATGTGGCTCCCTTAATCCAGTCAAATAATAAAAGTTGGGATCTTGATGATACTCGTAATTAATGTCGTTTGATCTATTTCTTATAGGGTTTGAGAAAATTACAGCAACAGAATTATTGGGCATAGAATCTCTTAAGGCTTGTCGGTTTTTAGCGAAAAATGATGCGTCTAGTAAATCGTTATCATATTCATTAGTAATATTTTGTTCAATGGGAAGGTGGTAATTAACTTCTTGAGCACAAAAAGAGAAAGGGGAAAATAATAGAAATAATACCCAATTTTTCATCATCATTAATTTCTTGCCACCAAAATCATTTCAGTTAATTGATGGAAGAAAGTTTTCCACAAATAATGAAAAGAAAAAGATGCTTGATTTTCACAAATTTGTAAGCATAAAAAAACGTCGCTACTAAAGTAACAACGTTTATATGAATAATAAAATATATTGTATTTTATAAAAATCCTTTTTGTTTAGCTTCTTTCATAGTCGCAGATATTCCATTTTTATCAATGGTTCTTAATGCTGCTGCAGAAACTTTTAAAGTAACCCATTTATCTTCTTCTGGTACAAAAAACTTTTTTGTTTGCAAGTTTGGATAAAATTTTCTTTTTGTTCTTCTTTTTGAGTGAGAAACATTATTACCTGTTATCACTTTCTTTCCTGTTATTTGACAAACTCTAGACATCTCTTTTCTCTTTTAAATTTGAGGACTGCAAAATAAATCATTTTTATTGAAATATTCAAGCAATTAATTATTAATAAATTTATTTTATTTTTTAGGAAGTACTTTGACTTACTCTTTTAAAATATAAATATAGTTAACCCCTTGAACTTTATAACGAAAATAACTACTTTCGTCCTTCAATATAATTACCTTAAAAACATAAAAAAATGGCAAAAATTAAAGTAGCAAATCCAATTGTAGAATTGGATGGTGACGAAATGACAAGAATAATTTGGCAATTTATTAAAGATAAATTAATTAACCCTTATTTAGAATTAGACATTAAATATTTCGATTTAGGAATAGAAAGCAGAGACGCCTCTAATGATCAGGTTACTATTGATTCTGCAGAAGCCATCAAAAAATATCATGTTGGAATAAAGTGTGCTACAATTACTCCCGATGAAGCTCGGGTGAAAGAGTTTAACCTTAAAAAAATGTGGAAATCTCCTAATGGAACAGTTAGAAATATTATTGGAGGAACAATTTTTAGAGAACCTATTATTTGTAAAAATGTACCTCGTTTAGTACCCAACTGGACAAGCCCAATTTGTATGGGACGTCACGCTTTTGGCGACCAGTATAAAGCTACAGATACTGTTATTAAAGGAAAAGGGAAATTAACCATGACGTTTACACCCGAAGATGGAAGAGACGCAATAACTTGGGATGTTTTCAATTATCCAGGTGATGGTGTTGCCATGGCAATGTATAATTTAGACGACTCTATTTATGGTTTTGCTCGTTCTTGCTTTAACCAAGCAATTGCAAAGAAATGGCCTTTATACTTATCCACAAAAAACACCATTTTAAAAGCTTATGATGGGCGTTTTAAAGATATTTTTGAAGAAGTTTATCAAAATGAATTTAAAACAGAGTTTGCTAAATTAGGAATAACTTATGAGCATCGTTTAATTGATGATATGGTTGCCTCTGCTCTAAAATGGCACGGCGATTTTATTTGGGCTTGTAAAAATTATGATGGCGATGTGCAATCCGATACTGTTGCTCAAGGTTTTGGATCTCTAGGGTTAATGACTTCAGTTTTATTAACACCCGATGGAAAAACAATGGAAGCAGAGGCTGCTCATGGAACAATTACTCGTCATTATAGAATGCATCAGCAAGGTAACAAAACATCTTCTAACCCTATTGCTTCCATTTTTGCTTGGACTAGAGGCCTGGCTTTTAGAGGGAAATTAGATAATAATCAAGCATTAATTGATTTCTGTACAACATTAGAAAAAGTTTGTGTGGATACTGTTGAATCTGGTATTATGACTAAAGATTTAGCACTTTGTATTTATGGCGAAAGGTTAAATGATTCTAATTATGTTACTACTGAGGATTTTTTAGATGCGTTGGATAAAGGATTAAAAGCCAAAATGGCTTAATACATTATCCTGATAGAATTAAAAAGGTGTTCAATCAAACACCTTTTTTTTATAATAGTTACTTTTGGTAAGTAAAAATGGTATAAAAATAGTTATTACTAAAAACATGAAAACAACAGTAGAAATAAGTAATTATCCTTTAAATGCAGAGTACATTCCGCCAATAAAAAACTTTATTGACCGATTAAATCTGAACAAAAACATTCAAGTAAAAACTAATGCAACCAGCACACATATTGTTGGAGATTACGATGAGGTAATGGCAGTGCTTCAAAAAGAAATTAAAGTTTCTTTTGAAAAATATGGCAAAATGATTTTTGTAATGAAAGTATTAAATGGTGAATTGGCTATTTAATAATTTTGATTTAATATTAGAAATTGTAGCTGTAATTTTTGGAATTGCTTATGTTATTTTAGCAGCCAAAAACAAAATTTCTTGCTGGATATTTGGCATTGTTGGTTCAGTACTCAGCATTTTTCTTTTTGTAGTTTATGCCAAATTATATGCCGAATCGGTGTTGTACTTATTTTATGTATTTGCCGGAATTTATGGTTGGGTAAATTGGAAAAAACTAAAAGAGGAAAATCAAGTTTATCAGCACCACTTAAAAACACATCTGCAAATTATTATTGGGGGAACAATCGTTACTTTTTTGTTTTACTATGCCATGACTTATCTTTTTAGTGGAGCCAAAAAACCTTTAACGGATTCTTTCACTACTATTTTTAGCTTTATAGCAACTTATTTAACAACCAGAAAATGGATAGAAAATTGGATTTATTGGGTAGTAATAGATGCAGTTACCACTTATCTTTATTTTAGCAGAGGTCTAGAAATTTATTCAATCTTAATGTTAGCTTATTCATTTATTGCCATATATGGATATTTAGAATGGAAAAAATTAACAATTATTAAAATTGCTTAAAAAATTTGTCATAACTGGGCCAGAATCTACTGGTAAATCAACACTTACGAAATTGTTGGCAGAACAGTATCATTCAATTTGGGTCAAAGAATATGCCAGAGAATATTTAGAGAAACTCAACAGACCTTACCAATTAGAGGATATTTTGTTGATGGCAAAAGAACAACTCCAACAAGAACAAAGGGCTGAATCAATCACTTTAAAGTATCTTTTTTTAGATACCGACTTAACCGTTTTTAAGGTTTGGTTAAGCGAAAAATACTCCCAAGAAGTAGTTTGGGTTGAAGAAGAGATAAAAAATTCGAAAAATAAAATTTTCTTCTTATGTGATATTGATATTCCATGGCAACCAGATCCTTTAAGAGAATATCCACGTTTAAGTGACAGAACTCGGCTTTTTAATGAGTACAAAAAATTATTAGAAAAGTATCGACTCACTTATCATATTATTTCTGGAGATATCACCTCTAGATTAAAAAAATGCAAAGAAATAATTAACAATACAATATAATTTATACTTTTGCTTCGTCTCATAGGGGTGCCTTACTTTACAGGCTGAGATTATACCCGTTTTTTCTGTTTTGCAGAAAAATAAACCTGATCCAGATAATGCTGGCGTAGGTAAGTTAATAAATAAGTTAAACATAACGAATGTGTTGCCCCACATCGTTCGTCAAAAAATTTTAAAAATGAAAAAAATTATTTTTTTGACGGTAGCACTTGCCTTTTCAGTCAATTGCTTCTCACAATTTTCAATTTCTGGAACAGTAAAAGATTCATTATCTAATCCAATTACTGGTGCAACTATAAGAATTACTAAAACTTTTAAAGGTGTTTTTTCAGATAATAATGGTGCTTATCAATTAAAAAATTTGGCTGCTGGCAATTATGATATTGAAGTCAGTTTTATTGGCTATCAAATCCAACATTATAGTATAAAAGAATTATACAAAGATGAAACGCTAGATTTCAAATTGTTAAAAGCAGAACAATTATTAGACGAATTTATTGTTGCCGGAACAAGGGTTGAAGAAAATAATCCATTTGCTCATACCAATATTTCTATTGAAGAGTTAGAGAAAAATAACCTCGGACAAGACATTCCTATTTTATTGCAAAATTCTGTTTCTATGGTTTCTACCAGCGATGCAGGTGCAGGAGTGGGTTATACAGGTTTTCGTTTAAGAGGCTCTGATGCTACTAGAATTAATGTAACCGTTAATGGAATTCCTTTAAACGATGCCGAATCGCAAGGTGTGTTTTGGGTAAATATGCCCGATTTTGCTTCTTCTACCGAAAATATTCAAATTCAACGAGGGGTAGGCACATCTACCAATGGAGCAAGTGCTTTTGGAGGTTCGGTTAATTTACAAACAACTACTTTAAAAGAGCAGGCTTATGGTGAACTTTCCACTTCTTATGGAACATTTAATACTCAAAAATATACTGCAAAAATGGGTACTGGCGTATTGAATAATAAATGGGCTTTTGATGGTAGAGCTTCCTACATCAAATCTGATGGTTACATTGATAGAGCAACTTCCGACTTAAAAAGTTATTATTTCTCTGGAGGATATTATGGCAAAAAAACAGCGGTAAAAGCGGTAGTGTTTGCTGGTAAAGAAAAAACGTATCAATCGTGGTGGGGGACACCAGAAAGTAGAATTTTAGGCAACAAAAAAAACATGGAAACTCATGCAGCCAACAATTGGTTAGATTCTGCTCAAACCTATAATTTATTAAACAGTGGAAGAACTTATAATTATTACGAATATGAAAATGAAACGGACAACTACCAACAAGACCACTTTCAGTTGCATTTTTCTAACCAGTTTAACGATAACTTTAATGCTACAGTTGCTTTACACTATACATATGGAAGAGGTTATTATGAACAATTTAGAAAACAAGATGCTTTTGCTAATTATGGATTAGCCGATTTAGTTATTGGAACCACTACTATCACTAATTCTGATATTATTAGAAGAAGATGGTTAAGTAATGATTTTTATGGAGCAACTTATAATTTAAATTACAAGACCAATAAAATTGAAGTTACCTTAGGAGGTGCTTTTAATGTTTATGATGGTTACCATTATGGGGAAATTGTTTGGGCTCAGTACGCAAATACTTCTCAAATTGGAGACTACTATTATTTTAACCGCGGTTTAAAAAAAGATTTTAATTCCTACTTGAAATTTAATTATTTAATAGGTTCAACAACTAATTTTTATATCGATTTGCAAGAAAGAACAATTGATTATTCAGCGGTAGGGAACGATAATAATTTAATAGATTTTCTAGTAGATACCAACTTTATGTTCTTTAATCCAAAAGCAGGAATAGCACATCAGTTCAATGAGAAGATAAAAATGTATGGTTCTTTTAGTGTAGGAAATAAAGAACCAAGCAGAGATGATTTCGTTGATAATTCGGCAGCTAAACAACCCAAACATGAAACACTTTTTGATTACGAATTGGGATTGGAAATCAAATTTAAAAAAGCACTCATTCAAGGAAATTTCTACTTTATGGATTATACCAATCAGTTAATTGTAACGGGCGAATTAAACGATGTTGGTGCTAGCATCAGAACCAATGTGGTTAAAAGTTATCGAGTAGGATTTGAATTGCAAACGAGTTTGTTAATTAGCAAAAAAGTGAAGTTAAATTTGAACGCTACGTATTCGCAAAACAAAATACAAGATTTTACAGAAGTGCTTTACGATTACACGGTTGGTTATGACGTTGTGGAAAATAATTACACCAATACCGACATTGCTTTTTCTCCTAACATTATTGCAGCAGCTTCCATTGAATACATGCCCATAAAAGCATTGAGTTTGGTGTTGCAAAATAAGTATGTAGGCGACCAATTTTTAGACAATACTTCCAATAAAAACAAAAAATTAGCTGCTTATCAAACGGTTGATGCAAGAATTTCTTACACTTTGTTTCCTAAAAGTTTAAAGGAACTGTCGATAAATGTGATGGCAAATAATATTTTAAACACGATGTACAGCAGCAATGGTTATACATACAGTTATATTTATGGAGATTTAATTACCGAGAATTTTTATTACCCACAAGCAGGTACTAATTTTTTGGCTGGGTTAACGATGAAGTTTTAAATACACACGTCTTTGCGAAGGAGGAACGACTGAAGCAATCTTATTATTGATTGTCTTTTATTTTTAAATGGTCGAACTTCGGGGTAGCTTACAAGGGTATCGAATCATTCTTATAAAATTTAGCCACACGTTTTTCAATTTCAATAGCCACAATAAGTGGGGTAGAAGCTTTTATTGATTAAGCTGAAACTAGTTTTTTGCTTTTTATAATATTCTCGATAAAGTTATCAAACAAATACCGAGAGTCATGAGGACCTGGTGAAGCTTCTGGATGATATTGTACAGAAAAAATACTTTTGTCTTTTAATCTTAATCCTGCAAGAGTACCATCATTTAAATGTTTATGAGTAATTACAATATTATTATTTTGATTCGCAGATTCTGTATCTACCACAAATCCATGATTTTGTGAAGTTATTTCACCTTTTCCTGTTTCTATGTTCATTACAGGGTGATTACATCCTCTATGCCCATTAAACATTTTAGATGTAGTTAAACCACATGAAATAGCTAATAGTTGATGCCCTAAACAAATTCCAAAAACTGGTAATCCTGCTGCTGTAATTTGCCGAACTGTTTCAATTTGTTTTGCCATTACAGAAGGGTCTCCTGGTCCATTAGACAATAAAAATCCATCTGGATTCCATTCCTTCATTTCGTTTATGGAAACATCCATAGGAAATACTTTCAGATAACAATCTCTATCTGCCAAGCATTTTAATATGTTTTTTTTAATCCCTAAGTCTAATACAGCCACTTTAAAAGAAGCATTTTCTTTTCCAAAAAAGTAAGGTTTTTTGGTGCAGACTTTCGAAGAAAGTTCTAACCCTTCCATAGAAGGGACTTCAGCTAATTTCTTTTTTAAAATTTCTACATCAAAAATTTCAGAGGAAATGATGGCATTCATTGCTCCTTTATCTCTAATGTGACGCACTAAAAAACGGGTGTCAACATCAGAAATAGCAACAATTTTTTGGTTTTCAAAATATTCTTGAAGAGATGAGTCGGCTGATTCTCGAGAATACATAGTAGAAAATTTTTTACAAACTAATCCCGAAATATTAACATTCTCAGACTCCACTTCATTTTTGGATACTCCGTAATTACCAATATGAGCGGTTGTTGCTACCATTATCTGTCCGTAATAGGAGGGGTCTGTAAAAATTTCTTGATAACCAGTCATTCCAGTGTTAAAACAAATTTCTCCTGTGGTTGTTCCAATTAATCCAGCAGCAATTCCTTGCAACATAGTGCCATCTTCTAGCAATAAAACTGCTTTGTTTTTTGAGTCTATAATCATAAAGTTATCATATAAAAAAAGGATAAAGTAAAAATACTTTATCCTTTTCTATTTATCTATAAAAATCAATTCTAATCTTCTTTTTTCTCTTCTTCTGAATGATCTTCTTTAACTTCATCATTTTTTGCTTCAACTTTAATCTCAGCAATTGGTTCTTCAATTACTTCAGCTTTTGTATCAGCTTCAGTAACTTTTCCTGTTGTTTTTGCAGCAGGAGTTGATGGAGCATCAGTTTTCTTAGTACTTCTTCTTCTTCTAGAAGCACCAGATTTTTGTTTAGCATCTTTCAACATATTTTCGTTGTAATCCACTAACTCTATAAAGCACATTTGTGCATTATCTCCTATTCTAAAACCTGTTTTTAGAATTCTGGTATATCCTCCTGGTCTATCAGCAATTTTTACCGAAATATCTCTAAACAATTCAGTTATCGTTTCTTTATTTTTTAAATAACTAAAAACAGTTCTTCTTGAATGAGTTGAATCTGTTTTAGATTTAGTTAGCAAAGGCTCAATGTATTTTTGTAATGCTTTTGCTTTAGCAACTGTAGTACTCACTCTTTTATGCTCGATAAGAGAACAAGCCATATTAGCCAACATAGCTTTTCTATGAGGAGCTTGTCTGCTTAAATGGTTAAATTTCTTTCCGTGTCTCATCTCTTTATTCTTTATCTAATTTATATGCTGCAACATTCATCCCGAATGTTAAACCTTTATTTTCTACTAATTCATCCAATTCAGTTAACGACTTTTTACCGAAGTTTCTAAATTTCAATAAATCATTTTTATTAAATGTAACTAAATCACCTAATGTATCTACATCAGCAGCTTTCAAACAATTTAACGCTCTAACAGATAAATCCATATCAATTAGTTTAGTTTTTAATAATTGTCTCATGTGCAATGAATCTTCATCAAAATCTTCTACTTCAGATTTTTCTTCGGTATCTAATGTAATTCTCTCATCAGAGAACAACATAAAATGATGAATTAATATTTTTGCTGCTTCTGTTAATGCTTCTTTTGGATGAATAGATCCATCAGTAGTAATTTCGAATACTAATTTTTCGTAATCTGTTTTTTGACCAACTCTATAGTTTTCAATGTTGTATTTAACATTTTTTATTGGAGTATGTATTGAGTCTATTGCAATAACACCAATATTGCTGTCAGAAATTTTATTTTCTTCTGATGGAACGTATCCTCTTCCTTTACCAATAGTTAATTCTAACTGTAGGTTAATTGATGATTCCATGTTACAAATAACATGATCAATATTTAATACTTGAAAAGCAGAGGTAAATTTTCCGATATCTCCCGCAGTCAATTTATCCTGACCTTTAACAGAAACCATCAATGTTTCTTTATCTGTACCTCCAATTTGTTGTTTAAATCTAACTTGTTTAAGATTTAAAATTATTTGAGTAACATCTTCAAGGACTCCTTTAATTGTAGAAAATTCATGATCTACTCCTTCTATTTTTACTGATGTTATTGCAAAACCTTCTAAAGAGTTTAATAGTACTCTTCTCAAAGCGTTTCCTACTGTAATACCGTATCCTGGTTCTAAAGGACGGAATTCGAAAGTTCCGAAAAAATCGTCAGAATTAACCATGATTACTTTATCTGGTTTTTGGAAATCTAAAATTGCCATAGTTTTAATTTTTATTTTAAAATTATTTAGAGTAGAGTTCTACTATTAATTGTTCTTTGATGTTTTCTGGTATTTGTGTTCTTTCAGGTGTGGTAATAAATCTACCTGCCATGTGATGCACATTCCAGTCTAACCAATCAGATTTTACAGGGTTTGCTGCTAATGAAGCTGTAATCGATTCTAAAGATTTAGATTTTTCTCTAATACCAACTTCATCACCTTCTTTTACTATAAATGAAGGGATGTTCATTACCTTACCATTAACAGTAATGTGTTTGTGTCCAACTAATTGTCTTGCACCACTTCTAGATGGAGAGATGCCAAGTCTAAATACTACATTGTCTAAACGAGATTCGCAAAGTTGTAAAAGTACTTCTCCTGTAATCCCTTTTTTTCTTGAAGCTGTTTTAAATAAATTAGAAAATTGTTTTTCTAAGATACCATAGGTATATTTAGCTTTTTGCTTTTCTGCTAATTGTATAGCGTACTCAGATTGTTTACCTCTTCTTTTATTAGGACCGTGTTGTCCAGGAGGGTAATTTTTTTTCTCCAATACTGCATCAGGGCCAAAAATTGGTTCTCTGAATTTTCTTGCGATTTTTGATTTTGGACCGATATATCTAGCCATTTTATTTAAATTTTTAAAAGAGAAATTATGAATTAAGGTCAGTATCCTTCGATAATGAATTCTCTTTTTTGGTTATTAATTATTATACTCTTCTTCTTTTTGGTGGACGACAACCATTATGAGGTAGTGGTGTAATATCTACAATTTCAGTTACAACTATTCCATTGTTATTTAGTGTCCTCATTGCAGATTCTCTTCCATTACCTGGTCCTTTAACAAATACCTTTACTTTTCTTAATCCGTTTTCAAAAGCTTCTTTTGCACAATCTTCTGCAGCCATTTGGGCAGCATAAGGTGTGTTTTTTTTAGAGCCTCTAAAGCCCATTTTTCCAGCTGAAGACCAAGAAATAACTTGTCCAGTACCATTAGTTAAACTAATGATGATGTTATTAAAAGAAGCGTGGATGTGAGCTTCTCCGTAAGCTTCCACTTTTACTTTTTTCTTCTTTTTTATGTTTGTTTTTGCCATTATATAAAGCGTCTTTATTTACTATTTAGTTACTTTTTTCTTATTTGCAACTGTTTTTTTCCTTCCTTTTCTTGTTCTAGCATTATTTTTTGTGCGTTGACCTCTAAGTGGTAATCCAGCTCTATGTCTAATACCTCTATAACAACCAACATCCATTAATCGTTTGATGTTTAATTGTACTTCGGATCTTAAAGCACCTTCTATTTTAAACCTATCAGTAATAATTTTTCTGATTTTAGATAAATCATCATCATTCCAATCTTGTACTTTTTTATCTTCAGAAATTTCTGCTTCTGCTAAAATACTTTTAGCACTAGATCTTCCTATACCGAAAATATAAGTTAATCCGATAACGCCTCGTTTTTGATTTGGTAAATCTATACCTGCAATTCTTGCCATTTCTATTTAGTTTAGAGTTTAGAGTTTAGAGTTTAGAGTTGCTATAAACTCGAAACTTTAAACTCGGAACTTTTTTATCCCTGTCTTTGTTTAAACTTTGGGTTTTTTTTGTTAATTACATACAAAGTGCCTTTTCTTCTAACGATTTTGCAGTCTGCACTTCTTTTTTTTATGGATGCTCTTACTTTCATCTTTTTTTCTATTTATTGTTCTCTAATTAGAGAATTTAATTATTTATACCTAAATGATATTCTCCCTTTTGATAAATCATAAGGAGACATTTCTAATTTTACTTTATCACCTGGCAATATTCTAATATAATGCATTCTCATTTTACCAGAGATATGAGCTGTAATAATGTGTCCATTTTCTAGTTCAACACGAAACATGGCATTAGATAATGCTTCTATAATTGTTCCGTCTTGTTCTATAGATGCTTGTTTTGCCATTCTATTTATTACAATTTATTTCTTAATACTTCTTCAACAAATTCATGTGTTGATAAAACTTGTGCTTTTCCTTTCCTTATTGCTACATCATGCTCAAAATGTGCCGAAGGTAAACCATCTGATGTAACTACAGTCCAACCATCCTCATGTTGTCTAACATTCCTTTTCCCTAAGTTAATCATAGGTTCAATTGCTATTACCAATCCTTCTTTTAGTTGCATACCATATCCTCTTTTCCCATAATTGGGTACTTCTGGAGCTTCATGCAAATTTCTTCCTAATCCATGCCCTACCAATTCTCTAACTACACCGTATCCATTTTTCTCTGCATGTTCTTGCACAGCAAAACCGATATCTCCAATTCTATTCCCAACAATAGCAACTTCAATTGCTTTTGCTAAACATTCCTTTGTTACTTGCAATAATTTTTTAATTTCTGGTTTTACTTCTCCTACTTCAAAAGTATAAGCAGCATCTCCATAAAATCCGTTTAAAATTGTACCACAATCAACAGAGATAATATCTCCACTTTGTAAGGGTTTATTGTTTGGAATTCCATGAACTACAGCTGAATTTAATGAAGTACATAATGTATTTGGAAATCCATTATATCCTTTAAACCCAGGAATAGCATTATTATCCCTAATAAACTCTTCAGCAATTTTATCTAAATCAAGAGTTGTAACTCCTGGTTTGATTAATTTAGCGACTTCAGCCAAAGTTTTTCCAACAAGCAAAGAACTTTCTTTTAATAACTCTATTTCTTCTTCTGTTTTATAAAATATCTTACCCATCAATAATTAACAAATTACCCAGCCATTCCCATACCAGTAGTTGATCTACCTTTTATCTTACCTGTTTTCATTAATCCATCATAATGACGCATTAATAAATGACTCTCTATTTGTTGTAATGTATCTAAAATAACCCCAACCATAATTAATAGGGAAGTTCCGCCAAAAAAATATGCGAAAGATTGATTAACCCCTGCCATTGAAGCAAATGCTGGTAATATTGCAACTAATCCTAAAAACATGGAGCCTGGTAATGTTATTTTTGACATTACTTCATCAATAAATTCTGCGGTTTTTTTACCTGGTCTAATTCCTGGTATGAAACCACCATTTCTTTTCATGTCATCTGCCATTTGATTTGGATTAACAGTTACAGCAGTATAAAAGTAAGTAAATGCAATAATCATTAAAAAAAATGTTAAATTGTAACCAAATCCATTAGGATTACCAAAAA